>Ga0067045_1029606_pt1 | contig 19437 bp, 17 predicted proteins | sample TerdegcTABiofilm_FD_59184 | JGI IMG/M metagenome (GOLD analysis project Ga0067045, IMG submission 59184) | Combined Assembly of (Gp0054472, Gp0054536) Wastewater bioreactor microbial communities from Singapore -Terephthalate degrading... | reverse complement strand
GCTGATTAGCTCTGATTTTTAAGAGATGGAATAGAGTTCTAAAGATTAAAGCTTTGACACTGCAAAAAAGGAATAGCCCGCTGATTTACGCTGACTGCGTAACGCTGATTGGCTCGGATTTTTAAGAGATGGAATGATGTTATCAATTATATATATCGGGATAAGTGAAGGATAAAGTAATAAAAGTTGGCTAATTTTATATTTTTAATAACAGGCCAAACTATGACCAATACTACAATTAGGTCAAAAAGGTATTTTTCGACGATTATATCTTGTAGGAAAAATAATTTTGAGAAGCTCATAAAAAAGTTTTTTGACACCTAATTCTATATGAACAAAATAATAGATAAAAAATAGACGTGGATGTTTTGAGGAATAATGATGTATAATGTAATCTTTGCTTGGAAAAATACTTCTGAATGTAATATAAGTTTTAACATGTAGTGGCAAAGCACCATGACCAAAAATTCTTGTCATCAGGTCTGTAATCATCTTTTTGGATTGTGAATAATCATTACTTGCAAGTCGGTTAAGAATATGTATTGGAATATTTCCCCCTAATTGACTATTAATAGATTCAAGAATTTTATATAGATGATAATTGACCTTATTTTTTATTGCTGTATTTATAATGTAATCCCAATCTATGTTATCTTGGTGAATTTTCATAAATTCCAAAATATCAATATACCACAATAGGTTGGATAAAATACTTGATCCATGATACTCTAGGTGAAGGCACAGGTGCATAAAAAAATCTTCGCTTCCCAAAACAAAAGCCTCTGTCCCTGCTATTTCTGTCTTTATGGCTCTTTCCCAAGGATCAATAAGGGGTAATTCATATATCTTTGGATGCACTTCAATATATAAATTGTCTTTTGAGTATTCTATATGCTTGTTATGTTTTATATCAAAGCCTAATCTGTTCATATAAGACTTATTTTTCCATCCAAGATTCAGCATGATTCGATCAAAACTTCTGAAATCTGCGGTGTTTAATATTATATCGATATCTACCATAGGCCTAAGGGCGATATTATTATAGACTGTTTCTCCAAGAGCAAATCCTTTTAGAATAATAACTGATATACCTTCACTTCGCATTTTATCAATTATAACTGAAATTTCTTTTTCCAATCGCATATTTATAGACAGATGATAAAGGTATGCCTTTCGAAGATTCATTAGAGCATCTTTTGGTATTTTATTCACTTTATCACTTTTGCTAATGGAATAATAAAGTATAGGAGCTACTCTTAGACCTTTAGCTATATCAATTAAATCGTTCCATTCATCGTGAGTTATTTTCTCGATATCGATATTGACGCTGGTTGGTATATCTAGCAGGCTTAATAATATTTCATTTTGGTTCTTGTTATTCATAATAGAAATAATATTATATAAAAAAATTAATTTTGGTGAGATTTATCATCGTTCTTTTTTCATTTGTGAGAGATCCTTTAATTTTTCTTCATTTACAAAAATCCTAAAAGGAGGTTTTATTTGCCATCCTATGCCATTGGGAGAACGTCTTCCAATGACTCGCTTCCCCATAACTATTTGCTGATCAACAACATCTCCTTTTGTAAATGTCAGCACTCTTGGTCTAAGCCTTGGTGGGACATATTTCCCTATATGATATGACCTTCTAGATAAATAATAATAGGCAGGACAAAACATAAGTGAAAAAGACCTAAGCATAATTTTAACCCGACGAAGAAATCTAACCCAACTGGCATATATTTGACCGATTCTTCCTCCATATATTCTTAAACGCCTGTTTTTTCTTCTTGCATATACAACCTTACCAATTATGTCTTCAATCTGTCGGAATCCAACATCCGCATATCTGTTATTATCGCCAAGCGTCCTTATGCCCCTAGAATCAACAGAAATAACTCTATGTGTGATACTGCGATCATGCAAATATGAGACGAAAGTTATTACATCTCCTTTCCTTACATTTTTATCGTTATACGGAACGACCTCAAGCATATCAAGGTTTTTAAGAGTAGGATTCATGCTCGGACCAGTATATATTATTGATTTTGATAGATTATTGGAATTTTTCATATCACTCTTTATTAGAAATTTATATGGTTATATTTTTTTCTTTAAAGATAATTATCTCTTAATCATTATTATTTGTCAATAATTTGCATGGATTTAGGTCATTTATTCTGCAATTGCATATTTATATTTCCATATTTCCCGCTAAAGTTTTATGCAAAAAGTTACGATAAGTAATATTAACCAATAGATTACTATTTGTAATTTTCTATCATAAGGAGATAAAAATATGCAATATAAAAAAACATTTCCTAAATCATTTTTATTCCTAGTTTTTAGCCTAATATTTTATAACTGTATTTTATCCATAATTGCAGAACCAATTAGGTTGTGTAATCCTAGCTCAAACCAGTTTCCAAATGATGATTTTTCAGATACCTTTGCCCGCTCAGTTTGGGATATGCAATATTATAATGGAAAAATATATATTGCAAGTGGTGATTTATGGCGAAACAGAGGCCCTATAAATATATGGTCTATGGATGTTAATGGCACTTTTCAGAGTGAATTTAAGGTTGATGACGAACAGATAATTTTATTTCGTAGTTATGATGGGAAACTTTTTATACCCGGAGCTGATGCGATGGAATCATGGGATTATGGAAATATTTATATTAAGGATAATATAACATGGAATAAACATAGGACATTGCCTTGTGCGGTTCATGTTTGCGACGTTGCATTTTTTGAAAATAAGATCTATTCTGCTATAGAATCTATAAATGGATGTGAAGTTATAGAGTCTTCAGATATGGGAAAAAGCTGGCAATATGTTATAAAAAAATCATATACGGATAAGATAAGATTTAAGAGAATTATTCCAATGGATAATTACCTATTCATAATGGCTTTGAGTGATACAGGAAAGGCTTCTGCATATAAATACTCGGATGGGAAAATCGAAGAACTAAGGATTAAAATTGCTACAACCCCAAAGTCAACATCAATAAATAATTTGGTTAGATTTGGAAATAAAATACTTTATACATCGTCTAATAGTTCAAAGTCGCAGTTATTTCTAATAGATAGTATTCAAAGAAATTCTATTGCGGTAAGAGATTTTACGAAAAACTATGTTTGCGATGTCCTTGTGAATAATGGTTGGTGTTATGTTCTTACTGCATCAAATGCTACAAATGGCTATAATGGTTGTATATATTCCTCGTCAGATATGAAAACTTGGCAAAAAATAACGGAATTTAATTTACCAGAGGTCCCGTTATCTTTTGAATATGTTGATGGGATTTTCTATGTAGGTTTGGGGATATGCCCATGGCAAGAAGAAGCATCAAATATAGAATCAGGAAGTATCTATAAGATAATGCCAACAACATTAGCCCCGATTGTTCAAAATCCTCGCAAAAAACAATCGCCAGAATTACTTTTGGGACAGACAAAACTATACCAAAATTATCCCAGTCCATTTAATCCAGAAACATGGATCCCTTATGAATTAAGCGAACCTGTTGATGTAAAGATTAAAATATATAATGAAACAGGGAATCTGGTTAGGGTATTAGACCTTGGATATAAAGATATAGGTAAATATACAAGCAGAGACAAAGCATGTTATTGGGACGGCAAAAATGAAGCAGGTGAATATGTCGCTAGTGGTATTTATTTTTATACCATTCTAGCAGGGGATTTTGTGGCTACAAGAAAAACCATAGTAACAAAATAGTATCAAATGCACAGATGATATAGCGATTTCTGATGGATATATTATATATCCACAGACATCAGCTTATCAGATGAAAAATCGATATTTTGTAATTTCCATTTCAACAGTTACAACCACTTCTTTAGAAATGCTATAATCTCCTTGCGCATGGTTGTAATCCCATCATGACCAAAAATATATGACAAAGTGATAAATATACCCATTCCAATAAATCCGCCTATTGCAGAACCAATTAACCCCCAAAACTTTATCTGTCCTACCGTCTCCATAATCCATGTCAAAACGTAGATCAATTTTAATGAACCTAATCGCATATCAGGAGGACGAACCAAAAGCGTTATTAAAAAAGCAGAAATAAACCATCCTACAAAATTAATTATAGGTATACCGAAATATCCTCCCTCAGCTTGCCAAATCCATAATTTCCATCTTAACATCTGCGGATCAAGGAATAAGTCCCATGCAGTAAAGGCTAATCCTCCTAATAAAGCCAATTTGATATGTGAGATTGACTTAAATATAGACCTTGCGATAGCCCATGATGGCGGGAGCATCATTAACCATGCCAAAGGAATCAGCAAAGGCACACCAAGCAACTGTGGCTGAAGTATATCCGTATAATGATAAGAACCAAATGGGATACCTGTCTTAGAGCCAATTAATTCGATGATCCAGCTAATTATGAATACTTTTAGGGCAATAATCAATGTTTTACTTATGCCAATTGAACGATAAAGGATAGATATAACTGCGGAAACCTGTAATATTACGCTGATACTTATAGAATATGGGATAAATTTTTCGCCCATATATCTTTCAATATATGGCATAACAAGAAGGCTTATAATCCATAAGATAATTAAAGAAAAAGTAATTTTTGATGATTTCGTCATTTTCAGGCGATCTTCTTGTTTCCATTGATTTGGTTATATTGATTAACATAATACTGACTCCTCGATCGCCACCATATATTGGGCAATCTTCGTATTTTGTCCCAAGTGCTAACAAAAGCCCTTCGATTAAAAACATCATAGTTATGTTCCTCAATATCCTCCAAAATAGCTTGGTAAAGCTCAGCGGCCGCAGTAATAGCAAACCGACCATCAGGGTTAAGAAATCTTATTCCCGGTAAAGCCTCTGCATATATACGTCTGTTGCGCTCTATTTGAAATCTGATGAAATTCACCCAACGGTCGTCAATTTTACCTTCAATAAAATCTTCCTCTGTCAACCCAAACTGTTTTAGTTCATCTTGTGGAAGATATATGCGTCCATTTCTCCAATCCTCACCGACATCTCTTAATATATTATTTAGCTGTAGTGCAATTCCAAGTCTTATTGCATAAGGAATTGCCTCTGTTCCCGAAAATCCGATTATGTGCATTGCCATCAATCCAACGGTCGAAGCAACCCCATAGCAATATTCCGTCAGCTGTTTGAATGTCTCATATCTCTTTATACAAATATCCTTTGCGACGCCATCTATTAGCTGTTCTGCTAATTTTTTTGGTATCCTATATTTTGTTCTTGTATCGTTCCATGCGATAGAGATTAGATCATCTCTTGAAGGCCTATCGTTAATTGAAATAGTTCGCCAAGATTCCAAACTAGCTTTCGGATCATCTTTTGCACAATCTATTAGATCATCACATACCCTACAGAAGGCATATAAAGCACGAACAGCCCTACGCTTATCAAAGGGAAGAAGTTCAGAAGCCATGTAAAACGTTTTACTATGAAATTTTGTTACATTTCCACAATGACAATAAGCTTGATCTAAAATTTCTTTTGGGAACTCAATCGGTTCATCATCAATATTGCTTTCAATAGCTTTGTTAGCATAATTAACCAACTCATTTTCCCAAGAATACGCATTTGTTTTTATATATTCATATCTCATCATATATAAACACCTTCTTAATCTTGTTCCTTTATAATCCTTTCCGTTACAAGGCGCGCCGAAATTAAGACGATGGGAACACCTGTCCCCGGATGAGTGCTTGCACCAACAAAGTAGAGATTTTTATAATGCTTATGTCGGTTATGAGGTCTGAGATATCCAACCTGCATAAAGTTATGGCTCAAGCCAAAAGCTGCTCCTTTGGCAAGGTTTAGCCCATTGTGATAATAATTTGGGTCTATTTTTTCCTCAAATACTATGCTTTTGTTTAGATCAGTCAACCCTATATCATTTAGGCGATTAAGAACAAAACTGCGCGCCTTTTGTGCAAGAGTATCCCAATTCTGAGGTTCTTTGTCGTTTATATGTCCAACAGGCACAAGCACCAAAAGGCTGTCTTTATCCGAAGGTGCAAGGCTTGGGTCTGTCCTTGTGGAAGCACATACATAAAAAGAAGGCTCGTTTGGCATTGTTAATTTATCAAATATCTGTTCAAATGATTGCTTGTATTTATGATCAGCAAGAAAAACGTTATGATGAAGCAATTCAGGCGAACGTCTGCCATCAACACCCCAATAAAACATGATCGCAGAAGATGTGTATTTTTTCTTTGATAAATCAGATCTTTCATTTTCAGGCAAGAGATCGGAATAAACATATGGAAGATCAGCATTAGCAACAATCAAATCTGTCTTTATCTTCTCCCCATTTTCAAGAGTTACCCCGCTGACTTTTGATCCATCACCATTTATCTTTGCTACTGCTGAGTTATAAAATATCTCAACGCCTAGATTTTTGGCGATTGATGTAAGAGACTCAATAGTTTTATACATTCCCCCCCTAGGAAACCATACCCCTTCGGCTAATTCTGTATATTGCAATAATGAGTATGTCGCTGGGGCTTCATAAGGGCTTAAACCAAGATACATGTTTTGGAATGTGAAAGAAGCCCTTAATCGTGGATCAGAGAAATATTTCGATACATTTTTATAATGCTTAACCAAAGCTTTTAAGCTAAATAGTAGCGGTAGATTCATAGGACTGAAAAACTCGAATGGTGAAATAAAATTGCGTCCAACAAATTTTTTAAGCGATAGATTGTAGTGTCGGTATCCTTCTGCAACAAATTTCAGATATGATTCAAATGAACCTGATTCTAATGAATCTAGTTGAATTCTCATATCATTAAGGTCAGCGGTAAGGTCTAAAACAGTATTATCGTGTAGATGGACTCTATATGTTGGATCAAGCCTAATCAGGTCGAGATGGTCCTCCATCTTTTCACCCAATGCCTTATACGTTTCATCAAATATTTCAGGCATCAAAAACAACGTAGGCCCAGTATCGAAACAGAAGCCATCTTTTTCCAGAATAGAAAATCTACCACCCGGTTTGGAGTTCTTCTCTAACAAAGTTACTTTATAACCGATCCGAGCAAGTCTCGCAGAAGTAGCTATTCCACCGATTCCAGCACCAATAACAATTGCAGATTTCATAATATTTGCTCTCTTAATTAAATAAAATTTAAAATTTTAGTATAAATATGATAACAAAGTTTATTTTTATAATCAATAAACATTTTTCCTTTTATACAAAACAATTTTTCATATGTCTTTTATTTTCAAAAAAATCATTTATTAATGAAAACACTTGCCAGCGTATCTGAAATTTGATATTCTAGAAACATGGTAGTTTTTATTGGCTATATGATTATATCAAAGCCTAATATTAGAAGGTCAAACGAAAATGGACAATAAAAATGCGCACCTTTGCGTAACCAGAGAAACATTAGTTATACCTAAGAGATATTGGGAAGTCCGATGGATCACAGAAGGAGATCATAAAGCTTTTTCAGAGCCTTTCCAAAAGGGCAGAGAGTATGGTTGGACTTTAGATGAATTTCGTGATTTGCAGTCACAAGGCTATTTGTATTGCGGAGTTTTTGTTGATGGCAAAATTTGCTCAAATGCGGGATTGTGGAAGCGGGAATCTGATGTTTGGGAAGTTATCGCAGTAGGCACAAAGGAAGATTACAGGCTACAAGGTATGGCAAAATCCGTCGTTTATTTTATCGCTGATTACATATTACAGCATGTCAGAATCGCTTCTTATACAGCCAACATTAAGAATATTGCCTCAATATGCACAGCGCAAAGTGTTGGTTTCCGATATTGCACGAATATCATCAATAATGATAAATGGTGCGCAAATAATGAAAGACCCGAACAGCAAAGCGCAAAATGCCCTTTGTTTAAGTAGTGAATATGCTAAATACTATCCAAATCTACATCGAGTTCGCAAGAAAATCTTTCCAACAAAGCCTCCAATATCGTATAGCTAATTACAGCGGATTAGCTGTAAATACATTCTTTTTCATTGTCAGGGCTTATGTATTCATGGCTTTGTTTGAAAATCGTGGAGATGTTGCTGGCTATAACGTAACGGAAATTATAACCTTTACTGGAATAACACAAGCAATATTGATGGTCGTTGGCATATTTGGAACTCTTGAGATTGCTAATGCAGTAAAAAGCGGGGAAGTTGCGGTTGAACTTATGAAGCCCATTGATTATCAATTTGTCATGCTATTTAGACAATTTGGACGTTCTTTGTATTACTTTTTTTTCAGGGGATTGCCGATATTTTTGGTTATGATGATCTTTTTCAAATGGACTTTGCCACATTCATTAATTGCGCTCTTATTATTCTTTATCAGTCTGATATTAGCAGTAATGATAACATTTTCGTTTAATTTTATGGTTGGAATGTCTGCATTTTGGCTATTAGATGCAAGGGGTTTTAGCGGGATTATGATGGGTGCTGGGCTTTTACTTTCAGGATTTATGTTACCTGTATCATTTTTTCCATCAAAACTTGGAAAGATTTGTGAATGGCTACCTTATATCGGACAAAGCTATACTCCCGTTGCAATATATCTAGGTAAGTATACTGGAATGACGATGATTTCAATGTTATTACGACAATTCGCTTGGGTAGTTATTCTAATGCTTTTTGACAAGGCGATTATGCGTCTAGCCATGCGAAAACTCATCATTCAGGGCGGGTGAGATGTATTATATAAAGCTATATTTTAGCCTTATAAGTGCTATATTACGATCACAGATGCAGTATCGCACATCATTCATAATGCAGGTGATAGGTAACTTTATCGTAACCTTTGTGGATTTTATCGCTATTATGTTTATCTTCGGCAAATTCACAGATATAAAGGGATGGACATTATGGGAAGTCGGGCTTTTGTATGGCATGACGTCGGTATCATTTTCCGTCGCAGAAATGGTAACAAGGGGCTTTGACCTATTTAGCAGGATGATCCGTCTTGGTGAGTTTGATAGGATTTTGCTCAGACCATCGGGGATCTTTCTACAACTTATGACATCCGATTTTGACCTTCGCAAGATCGGGAGAGTCTCTCAGGCTTTATTAGTATTAATCATCTCTTGCCAAAAGATAGGCATTGGATTTGAACCATTAAAATTGACTTTTTTGGCAGTAGCCATTGTAAATGGAATGGTCTTTTATATGGCTATAATTATTGCAGGTGCAACGATATGTTTTTGGTCTGTTGAAAGCACTGAATTGCCAAATATGTTCACCTATGGCGGAGTAGAGGCAACGAGTTATCCTCTACCAATATATAGGAGATGGTTTCGCAATATACTGGTTTTTATTGTTCCTTTGGTTTTTGTAAATTACTTTCCAGCATTATTTATACTCGATAAAGTAGATCCTCTTGGATTGCCATATTTCGTAAGGTTTCTCTTTCCGTTGGCATCAATTATGTTGATGATACCAGCGATTAGGTTTTGGAATTACGGCGTTAAACATTATCAAAGCACAGGAAGCTAGATGGAGGAAAAAGGGGGAAATCATGACAAAAAAGGCAGTTTCACAATCATATAAAAATCTTTGGCCACTACCAGCAACAACAGTGCTGGTAAGCTGTATCGGGAACTCAGGCGTTCCTAATATAATAACAATCGGTGCAAGTGGAATAGCAAGCGCAAGACCACCATTGATAAGCCTCGCATTTGGGACAAGGCAATATTCGCTCGGTCTTATCAAAGAGACAGGAGATTTTGTTGTAAATATTCCTTCTAATAAGCAAGTATTCATCACAGATTGGTGCGGGAGAGTTTCAGGACGAGAGCATGATAAATTCAAAGAACAGCATCTTACACCTAGCAAAAGTATCAAGATAAAATCCCCTTATATAGCAGAATGTCCGATAAATTATGAGTGTAAATTATGGAAAATCGTCAATTGTGGAAGCCATGACCTTGTTCTCGGTGAAGTCGTTCAGGTGCATATTGACGAAGCCATACTAAAAGATAATGGCGATGAACTTGATCCAGCAAAGCTGAATCCGTTGCTTTCTTATCAGATGGAATATTGGGACCTTGGCAAAAGCTATGGCGAGTGGGGAAGTATTTGGAAACGTGAAACGTAATGCGTGATGAGTGAAGCAGGATAATTTCAAAATGAGGTTGTTATGAGAAAAATTATTTTTTTATTTACAATTTTTATGATTGGTATTTCAGCTACTGTATATGCACAAGAGGGCATTAAGACAGAAGATCAGGCTTTAATTCAGATAAAAAATGACCTTGAAAAGATACTTAATGAAAATATCATCCCTTTCTGGTATCCAGAAATCATCGATGAGAAAAACGGCGGTTATCGGCTTAATTATGATATTAACGGTAAATGGTTAGGCGATTCTGATAAATACCTTGTAACCCAAGCCAGAACAATATGGTTTTTTTCAAAATTGGCACGATCAAAATATGGAAAAGAGGAATATCTTAAAACAGCAAAACATGGCTACGAATTCTTGATTAGCAAGATGTGGGATAGAGATTATGGCGGATTTTATTGGGCTGTAAACTCCAAAGGTGATGAGGCGACAATAACATATAAACATCTCTACGGACAAAGCTTTGCACTTTATGCCCTTTCTGAATATGCAATGGCATCTGGTGATCGTGATGCGAAAGCCCTTGCCAATAGAATCTTTAATATCATTGACTTCCTTGCGCACGATTCAAATTATGGTGGCTACAAAGAATCTTTCAAACGCAATTGGACTTTGCCAGATGAAAATGAACTAAGCCCAATGGGAACGACCAGAAATATAAAGCTAATGAATACACACTTACATCTTATGGAGGCAATAACCGCCTATTATGAAGCCACAAAAGACCCTGTTGCTAGAGAAAGGCTTATTGAATTAGTGATGATTCAAAGCAATTCAGTTGTTAGAAAAAATGTAGGCGCTTGTTCCGATAAATATAATTTAGATTGGACCCCAATTGATAAACCAGAATATAACCGAGTTTCTTATGGCCATGACATAGAGAACGTTTGGCTTTTAATAGAAGCATGCAATTCTTTGGGTATGAATAATCAAGTTTTGGTCGATCTATATCGCACACTCTTTGACTACTCATTGAAATATGGATACGATCAGGAAAATGGGGGGTTCTATGATTCAGGCGCTTTTAATGCTAATGCTGATAGCAGATCAAAAGTCTGGTGGGTTCAGGCTGAATGTATGATGGGCGCATTATATATGTATAATCTGACAAGCGATGTTAAATATCTTTATTGCTTTAAGAAAACATTAGATTGGATAATGAAACATCAAGTTGATTGGGAAAATGGTGACTGGTTCTCATCTATATCAGAATCAGGAGAAGCATCTGGCGAAAAAGCAGGCGCATGGAAGTCACCATATCATAACGGCAGAGCAGTGATCGGATCATTAGAATTGATTAAAGCCCTGATTAGTGGTCAACCAGATTAGTTTTTTTATTAATAAATCCTTTTAACTTTGCAAAAAAATAGACCTAAGTGTTATTGAAATGAACTATGAAAACAAGAAAAGATAACACAAAAGAATTTGCAGAAAAGAATGGCATTAGGCTTAGTGTTATATTTATTGCAACAATGATTGTTATCGTAGAGAACTATGCTGTATCTAGCACTTGGAATGGATTTTCTTTAAACTCTCTGTTTATAAATGCTGTTTTTGTTGCATTCATTCTGAGTCTGCTAAATTTAGTTTTGGCAAGGATAAATCCAAAGTCAGTTTTAAGACCATCAGAAATGCTTTTGATATATACGATGATAGCAGTCGCAACAGGTTCAGCGGGACATGATACCCTTGAAATGCTTGCTCAGACAATAGGTCATCCATTCTGGTTTGCAACGCCTGAAAATGAATGGCAGGATTTATTCTTTAAGTATTTGCCAGATTGGCTTACTGTGCAAAATAGGAGTATTCTTGAGGGATTTTATACTTATGAAGAAAGCTTCTACGAACCAAGAGTTTTTTTGACATGGCTTCGTCCTTTATTGTTCTGGTCAGCGTTTTTAATTGTTCTATATTTCTGCATGATTTGTATAAACCTTATATTAAGAAAACAATGGACGGAATATGAGAAGCTGTCTTTTCCAGTTGCCCAAATACCTTTGGGGCTTATAAATCCCAAACTGTCATTATTTAATAACAAGCTTTTTTGGTATGGATTCTGCGGAACGGTGATTTTGAGCCTCTTTAACGGTTTTCATAGGCTATATCCTGTCGTTCCGGGCATTACCTATGGAAAATTTGATCTTACGCCCTATTTTACAGAAAAGCCCTGGAACGCTATGGATGTGACTTATGTAGAATTCCTGCCTTTTATTATAGGTCTTGCATTTTTTATACCTGTCAATCTTTCATTCTCAACGTGGTTTTTTTATTGGTTTTGGAAAATGGAGATGGTTCTAGGCTCTGCTGTTGGATATAATTATTTGCCTTGGTTCCCGGGCTATTGGTCGCAAGGCATGGGCGCTATAACAGTGCTTTTTGTTATGTTTATCTTTTGGTCAAAAAATCATCTCTGGAGGGTATTAAAGACATTATTGAGATCAAATACTGGTGCTTATGAAAATGAATTTGGTCAATATAGTTTTGCAATAATCGGATTAATGATAGGGTTTATGCTTTTGATAATGTTTTGCTTTTATGCTGGAATGGCGATATGGGTAGCCATTATGTTCATGGGAGGCTTTTTTATTATATCTATTATAGTAACACGTGTTAGGGCAGAGCTTGGTCCTCCGTCACATGATTTTCCTTTCACGCCAACCTCGTTTATGATGGGTGTGATTGGTCCAAAACGCTTCGATGCACCAAGTTTGACACTGCTTGCACTTTTTAAGTTTATCGATTATGGACATAGAAGTAGCCCAATGCCTCATATACTTGAGAGTTTTTATATGAAGGATAAATTACAGATTAAACAAATTGGCACACTCATTACTGCAATGATAATTGCTATTGTGATTGGGACATTGACAGGAATGGCTGGTAATCTCCAAAGATGCTATACAACAGAAGGTCAAACATGGGTCGGTGATTGGGCTTTTGCCGAACTTTCTAACTGGTTGAGATACCCTTCGGGCATAAGTTATCTTTATATTATCTATTTTGGTGCTGGCGGTATTATTACGAGTTTTTTGGTTGTAATGAGTAGATTTTTTGTATGGTGGCCCTTTCATCCATTAGGATATATACTCGGTGGAGAATGGATGTTGAGGTATCTTTGGTTCTCAATATTCATAGCTTGGTTATTAAAATGGATGATTTTAAAATTTGGAGGCTTAAAGGGATATACTAAATCTGTGCCGATATTTTTGGGTATAACTATGGGCGATGCAATGATGCTTGCATTATGGAAATTATATGGAAATTTATTCAACAAATGGACATTGGATTTCGTCTATTGGTAAAGGAAATGGGAATTCTAGCTTTACCACATACATGGGGCGATCCCTTGAAGGTTTGTTATACTGCTCATCTGTCTGCGGGATTCGGCAATATTCCTACTATTGAAGGGATACCCTCTAAAACTCTTGACGCTGATCTTTCAGATTATAAACTTTTAGATGGGGTCCTGAATGTTTCTGAAGATGCACCAGGGTTTGGAATGAGATTGAATATAGCTCTATAATGACATATCTATTATTGAGGAAGTGGGTTCATTGTTTTCTGGACGACAGAATTTTACAGCAACAAGCCTAAAAGGGAAGTTAATATTAGTATTTGCACTTGTATCATTGATCCCAACTGTGGTACTTATCCTAGTTTCATATTTGATAATATCGCAAGGAATAAGCAGATGGGAGATAATGACAAATGAACTAAATAAACTCCGAATTCTGCCGATGATCGAAAATGTCAGAGGGATCGCATCTGATTCTCATGTAATAGATGGTCTGAAAAGAAATACTGAATTTGCAGTTGACTATAATTTGCCTGAAGGCTATGTATTGGCGATCTATAATAAGTCGGGTAAATTGCTTTTTAATTCTAATTCTGAACCATTACTTTATGATAAATTAGCTTCTTTTGAGAGTCTTGGCTTACCCCCTGTATTACAATTTCCAACAGTAGGTCCTATTTTACCAAAAGAACCCATAAGGCTAAATGGCAAAGAATTTAATTTAGTGGCAAATGCCTGTATATCCGAAGACTATAAAATTTTATTGGGAATAGTTGTCGTTGGCAAAATTATACCTTCGGCAATTTCTGATATAAGAAATATGAAACGTGGAATAATTGCGATACTAGGTTTAGTGGCGATTTCAATATTTCTTATTGCTCTATGGATAAGCTCATTAATAGCGAAAGAAATAACAGAGCCGATCAATAAGCTTGTCTTGGGGACAAGGGAACTCGCTGGCGGAAATCTTGATTATATTGTAGATATAACAACAACGGATGAAGTAAGGATCTTAGCAGATTCTTTTAATGAGATGACTGAGAAACTACGCAAAAATTCAGAAGAGTTAAAACGAGTAGAAAAATCAGCAGCATGGAGAGAAGTAGCACAAAAACTTGCACATGAGATCAAAAATCCATTGACCCCTATACAGCTATCAGCAGAAAGACTGAAACGTCGTTATTATTCAAAACCAGAAGGATATGAGCAGATACTTAATGAATGCACAGACACAATTGTTGATGAGGTTGAAAGGCTAAGACGTCTTTTAGATGAGTTTTCCCAATTTGCAAGGATGCCAGCAATAAAACTTGCTTTGAGAGATATAAATGATGTTGTTAAAGATTCCATAAGCTTTTATGGCGAATTTCCAGAAAATATAGAATTACTAATTCAATATGAAGAAAATCTTCCTTGCGTTATGATTGATCCTGATCAGACAAAACGTGCATTTTTTAATATACTGAAAAATGCTGTTGAAGCCATGCCTGATGGTGGAAAATTGATGATTAATACAACATTGAGAGAAATTGAATCAGAGCAGAAAATAAAAAAATATGTAGAAATAGAGTTTTCAGATACAGGGATTGGCATGTCAAAAGAAGATATGAATAATCTTTTTACACCGCATTTTTCAATGAAGAAGGGTGGAGCAGGGCTTGGACTTACAATAGTAAAAAAGATAATAGATGATCAAGGTGGAAATATAGAAATTTTGAGTGAAGAAGGAAAAGGGACAAATGTTATAATACAAATTCCTATATCGGAGGAATTAGACAGTGCAAGAAGATAAGGTAATCTTGATAGTTGATGATGAGCCAAGTGTCAGATCGAGCCTGAAGGCTGTTCTTGAAGATGAAGGGTTTAAGGTCTTTGCTGTAAGTAGCGGAGAGGAAGCCCTTGAACAGATACCAATAATAATGCCAGATGTTGTTTTATTAGATGTTCTTATGCCGGGCGGGATCGATGGTCTGGAGACACTCAGTCGTATAAAAGCATCAAATTTCGATACGATTGTGATCATGGTTTCTGCACATGGTAATATCGATATGGCTGTCAGGGCAATGGAATTAGGGGCGATAGATTTTATAGAGAAGCCACTATCGGTTGAAAGAATGTTGATTAGGTTAGAGCAGGCAGTTGAAAAAAAGAAACTTCAAACAGAAAATATGATGCTAAAAAGGGAAATTGATGAGCGCTATCAGATAATTGGCGAAAGTCCTGTTATGCGTGATTTATCTTCTAAAATTATGTATGTTGCCCCAACTAACAGCAGAGTAATTATATTTGGTGAGAATGGAACAGGAAAAGAACTTGTTGCAAGGGCAATTCATAAAAATAGCAAACGTGCAGATAAGCCATTTTATCAAGTAAACTGCGCAGCGATCCCAGATGAACTGATCGAATCTGAACTATTTGGACATGAGCGAGGCTCTTTTACAGGTGCGGTATCCCGAACACAAGGGAAATTTGAACAAGCAAACGGTGCAACTCTATTTCTCGATGAGATCGGAGATATGAGCCTTCGAACACAAGCTAAGGTTCTTAAAGTCATAGAAGAGCAGGAATTTACTAGGATAGGTGGTAAAGACCAAATTAAAGTGGATGTCCGAATCATCGCAGCGACAAATAAGGACCTTAAAAAGGAAGTTGAGCAAGGACGTTTTAGGGAAGATCTATTTTATAGGCTTAATGTGATACCAATTTATGTTCCGCCACTTAGGGAAAGGATAGAAGATATACCTTTGCTTGTAACATACTTTTTGATAAAATTTAGTGTTGAAAATGGCGTTAAAGAGAAAAAAATATCGCAGTCAGCTGTAAAGGTATTACAGTCCTATCAATGGCCAGGCAATGTTAGAGAATTAAAGAATTTGATAGAAAGACTTGTGATAATGGTAAGTTCTGATACAATTGAGGCATCTGATTTGCCTAGTAATTTTTTTGATCGAGCTAAACCTCTTCCATCCATTGAGCAAATGGATCTAAAAAATGCTAGAAATGAATTTGAGAAAGATTATATAACTCAAATCTTGGAAGCGAGTAACTGGAATATTACTGAGGCATCACAGAAACTAGGTATTGAGAGAACAAATCTTCATAGAAAAATAAGGCAATATAATATTAGTAAGGGAAAAAATAAGTAGAAACAAGCTTTTCTATTGTCTAGGAATTTATAATTTTGGTATTAACTCAGAAGACCCTTCATTTCGTTCATGGTGAAAACTAATGACATTTTAGGTTAAACAAAGATCTTTTTTATTTGTTAAAAAGCGATATTGCAGAAGTCAATATAAATAGGAAATTCATTGCCATTGCGAGATAAAATATAACTTGTTCCAAGCAAAGCCAGTTTGGACGAAACATCAATCAATGCTGATGATTGCCAAGATTTGGTTTTTGTCATATTTTTTGTTAGCATAGTTGATGTTAAAGTTCCAACAGGAGCCATAATCATTGCTCCGATTGACGTTATTCTAAAAGAATCTGCTCCGAATAAATATGCGATTCCCCTACCTGATAGATCCCCAAGAATTGTCCCTAGTATTATTAGCATACTACGAGATTCCGAATATTCCTTATTATTAGTTAATAGGTATGAAATAGCAGTCCCTACCGGCAAAGTGGCAATCATTGAGCCGATATAAGGTCTGGATTTACCCGGGTCTCTCATCCAAACGAAATTGAAGCCGTAATATATTCCCATACAAGTCCCTAACTCAATCAATCTTGCTCTGCCCTTATCAATGCCAGACCTTTGAGAAAACTCGTTAAATGCCAATGCCCCGATGGGTATCCCTACCATCGCAGAGCCAGCATATATTCTGAATTCTGTAAAGTCGTTCTTATCTTCGATGTTAATGAGATATGGTATAGCTAATCCATAACCAGCCCCTATTATACTCCCAAAATTTATAAGTTCTGCATCACCTTCACCTATACCGCCTCTTTTTGAAAGACGGTAACCAACCAATGCTCCAACAGGTGTCATAATCATTGCACCACCTACATAAGCCTTATCTTTTCTCGGAGTAAACATCGCAGGTAGTGCGATCCCATAAAGAGTCCCAACCAAAGCTCCGCTTTGTATCATCTTTGATGTAACAGGTCCTTGATTATAATTATTAGTAGCTAAAAGCGAAAGAGCAAAACCAGTAAAAGTAGCCAGCATTTCTGAGCCGACATATATTCTTGTTACATTATTTTCTGGGTCTATTATATATGGTATACCCCATCCATATAACCCCGCAGAATATGCAGTCGTAGTAAGGACAATAGGAATACGACCTTTTGACATATAACTATTTTCTAATTGCTCATCATCAGATAAAGCTATAGCTAATGATGCAGAAATTGTCATTATAAGAAAAACAATAATAATGTGCTTTTTCATGGGCTTTGCATCAGTAAAAAAGATTTTTCGCTTTGCTCAAAATGACAATGAAATGTCACCCTGAACGCAGTGAAAGGTCTTCTTGAATTAATATAAAAATATAATTTTCTAGACAGTAAAAAATATAGGATGATCAAGGACCATCCTATAATTAAAAAATTTTAATTATCACCGAGAGCAGAATGAGTTTCTTTTAACTGATCAATTATTGGTATTTTTTGAGGGCATTTTGGTTCACATTCGCCACATTCAACACAAGCGGAAGCCCATGCCTCAACAAAAGTCCCATCGCTTTGCCTTTTCTTGCCAAGTCGTCTATAGTTTTGTTTTGCTAATTCAGTTAAACCAAAAACTCTATGAAGATTCATTGCGCTGAAATTGCCGGGGATATCAATACCATTCGGACATGGCATACAATAATTACAACCAGTACAGTAAAGTTTCGCAAGTTCAGCATTTTGAGTAAGTATTTCAATAACCTGCTGTCTTTCATCGGGAGTTAATGGCTGTTCGTTATCAGCAACAGCGCAATTTTCCTCAACCATCGCCATACTATTCATCCCTGATAGCGCAATAGAAACATTTGGGTTAGAAATGACGAATCTTAAAGCAATCTCAGGAGTGCTTTTAGCTTTACCTTTAACCATACTTTGAAGCTTTTCTGATGGTGCTACCAGTCTTCCACCACCGATAGGCCCCATTATTGATATACCTATACCTTTTTCGTGTGCATGTGCAATAGCCTCTTCTGCATGTCTATCGAGAAGATTATATTGTATAAGCATTCCTTCAAACTCACCTGTATCTAATAGTTTAATAGCATTTTCAGTAGAATCATGACAAGAATAACACATATGGCGGATAAGTCCCTGTTCTTTGGCTTTTCGGAAACGCTCCATAACTCCGCCCGAGTTTTGCATTCTTTTGTATTCATCCCATCCTAATCCATGACTATGATAAAAATCAATATAATCGACATCCAACCTTTCCAGTGATTGATCTAGTAACTTCTGCCATTCATCCCCACTTTCGCCTTTATAATGATTCTTGGTAGATACAAAAACTCTGTCTCGATAGCCTTTTATAGCTTTTCCAACAGCGATTTGGCTCTCACCATTGCAATATCCAACAGCAGTATCGACATAATTGACACCCAGATCAAAAGACCTTCTTATGAGTTCAATTGATATGTCCATATCAACATGATCACCTTTCATAGGAAGTCTCATAGCCCCAAATCCAAGAACGGATACCCTATCGCCAGTTTTTCCATACATTCGATATTGCACTCTGTTTTCTCCTTCTTTCAAAAGCGATAATTATCATATAAACTAAATGACTTGATATATGATAAATGATCAAAATCTATTACATCATGATAATATAACCAACACAATCATAAAAATATTCCTATAAATTTTTTTAGATTTTAAAACATATTATCTGACTAGTCAAGGGATTAAACTGAGTTTAGGACAAGAGTTCGGACAAAAAATACCTCCTATGATAAAATTTAGTGATACACTACTCAAAACTTAATATCATAGGAGGTAATCATGAACGAACAAATCATAGATATAGATAACATAAAACAGTTTAC
>Ga0067045_1029604_pt1 | contig 19458 bp, 21 predicted proteins | sample TerdegcTABiofilm_FD_59184 | JGI IMG/M metagenome (GOLD analysis project Ga0067045, IMG submission 59184) | Combined Assembly of (Gp0054472, Gp0054536) Wastewater bioreactor microbial communities from Singapore -Terephthalate degrading... | reverse complement strand
TTCCAAAGGCTATGTCTGCTCTTGTGAACATCCCTGTACTGACTGCAAATGCGGATATATACACTATGAAAAACCATCGGATGACATCCGTTCCCATCCCATCATCCCAAGAGATTCGGAACAGTGGGAAGAAATCGCAGGCAGCAGGCATATTGTTGAGCAGGTAATCTCAAGGCTTAAGCTGCCTCTCAGATTTTCTCTTTCTCCTGTAGTACTCTATTCACTTGTCAATGAACAACTCATTTTTTATTACAGCAAACTGACTTCTAGTGTATATACTGGTACATGTTTCCAAAATCCTGCTAAAAAACTTTGAGTTTAGCAACTTCCTAATATATTTACTTATCTTCTAGCCCGGAAGAATTCCCTCAAAAGTTCCGAGCATTCGTCCTGCAACACACCGTAAACTACCTCTAGTCTGTGATTCAGCCTCTTATCCTGGACTATATTATATACCGAACCTGCTGCACCGGCCTTGAAATCAAAGGCACCGACAACCAGCTTCTTAAGTCTGGCCTCGACCATTGCACCGGCGCACATGGAGCAGGGTTCCAGCGTAACAACCATGGTGCAGTCCTCAAGCCTCCATCCTCCCAGTTCTTTTCCTGCTTCCCTGATAGCAAGGACCTCTGCATGGGCTGTGGCGTCATTGAGGCTTTCAACCCTGTTATGAGCCTTTGCTATAATCCTATCTTCTTTGATAATGACAGCCCCCACCGGTACTTCTCCCTTTTGAAAGGCGGTGCGGGCTTCTTCCAAAGCGACCTTCATAAAATTTTCATACATTTTATTTGCAACTCCCCTCTATAGGGAGAAAAAATGGTGCGCATGAAGGGACTCGAACCCCCGGCCTGCGGTTTAGGAAACCGACGCTCTATCCTACTGAGCTACATGCGCAAATTCACGCATAAAATATAATACAATGAAACAATGAATTTGTCAACCCTTTAAAAACTCTTGCTTTGACCATGTTTTCCCATCTTAAAACCTGATAATCATTATTCTAATATAGTTCCCAAAACATTATGATTTATTGCACTTGTACTTTTCTCATTAAATGTATTCTATGATATAATATGATTTAATATTATAAAAAAAACGGGTGTATCATAATGTTTATTGCTGATTTTCACATACATTCAAAATACTCAAGGGCCACGAGCAAGGATTGTGTGCCGGAAATGCTTGAAATGTGGGCGCGGCGTAAAGGAATCGACGTTATCGGGACGGGCGATTTCACCCATCCGGCATGGCGTGAGGAGTTAAAGGAGAAGCTTATCCCCTCAGGAGAAGGCCTTTATGCCCTTAAGGATGATTTCCATAAAGAGGATAAGGTCGCAGGAGCAGATTTCAAGCCTCAATTCATTGTTTCCGGCGAGATCAGCTCAATATACAAAAAGAACGGAAGGGTAAGAAAGGTTCACAACCTGATACTTTTACCCGGCTTGGAGCATGCCGAATCAATATCGCACCGGCTTGAGGCCATAGGCAATTTGCATTCTGACGGCAGGCCGATATTGGGCCTTGACAGCAGGGATCTGCTTGAGATAGTGATTGACATATGTCCGGAGGCCATATTTATTCCTGCTCACATATGGACCCCGCATTTTTCATTGTACGGTGCATATTCCGGCTTTGACGACATCAAGGAGTGCTTCGAAGACCTTACAGGGTATATATATGCGCTTGAAACGGGCCTTTCCTCAAACCCTCCAATGAACTGGCGCCTTTCCGCGCTGGATGAATTCACACTGGTTTCTAACTCGGATGCGCATTCCCCCGCAAACCTGGGAAGAGAAGCAAACATTTTTGATACCGGGCTTTCTTATCAATGCATATTGAATGCTTTAAAAAACCGCAGGACAAAAGAGTTTTACGGTACAATAGAGTTTTTCCCTGAGGAAGGAAAATACCACTACGACGGCCACAGGGCGTGCAAGGTATGCTTGAAGCCTTCGGATACAAGAGCTGCGGGAGGCATATGCCCTGTATGCGGCGGCAGGATTACAGTGGGAGTGCTTCACCGGGTTGAAGCCCTTGCAGACAGGGAAGAGGGGTTTATCCCTCCGGCGGCAAAGCATTTTGAAAGCCTTGTTCCGCTTAATGAGGTGATAGCTTCCTCAATGGGTTATACTGCTGCCAGTGCGAAGGTAAAGGGAAAGTACGATGACCTGATACGGAGCCTCGGACCGGAGCTGTTTATACTCCGTGAGGCGCCGCTGAACGATATTGAGCTGGCGGCAGGGCCATGCATAGCTGAAGGCATCCGCAGGCTGAGGTGCGGCAAGGTTGAAATACAACCCGGATTTGATGGGGAATACGGCAGAATTAAAATAATGGACAAAAGCGAAATAGACATGCTTTCGGGCCAGTTATGCTTTATTAACGATGAAAGTAGTTATATTAAAAATCAATCAGCACCCAAAACTATTGAGAATAAAAAGGGTTCGGCCAATGAAGCCGCTCCGGCCTTGCCAAATCCCTGTCCGCCGGACGGCAGCGGGGACACTATTAAAACTGTTCCCTCGGACATTCCCTATGGATTGAACCAGGAGCAGTGGGAGGCTGTCTCATCCTCCAGCCCGGCAATTGCGGTAGTTGCCGGTCCCGGAACCGGCAAAACAAAAACGCTGGTGAGCCGTATCGCATACCTTGTTGAAAAATGCGGTGTGCATCCCTCGCAGATAATCGCCGTTACCTTTACCAATAAGGCTGCAAACGAGATGCGCGTCCGTCTGGAGAAGCATTTTGGGGACAAGCGTACGGCAGGTGCAATGACAATAGGGACGTTCCACTCCATATGCCTTCAAATTTTGTCCGGATGGAAGGGCAAGGATAATATAACTATTATTGATGAGTATAATGCTGTTTCAATAGTCGAGGAAATATTAAAGGACTTGAAATTGAAAATTTCTCCGCGGGATGTCATGAGAGGGATATCGCTGATTAAAAGCGGTGCATCACCGGCAGGAGATGAGATTCAAAAGGGGACATTCCTCGACGCTCATTCCGCTGACGGGACAGGTGTGTCCCCTGACCTTATATACGATTTATACTGCTCACAGCTTGAGCGTTACGGTGTAATGGACTATGACGATATTCTCCTCGAAGTGCTCAAGCGGTTTGAGTGTAAAGACACAGAGGATATACCGGACAGCAGCCTGGAAAACTCTTTCTCATATCTGCTGGTGGATGAGTTCCAGGATATAAACGGGATTCAATACCGCTTGATAAAAGAATGGGGCAGGAAAAGCAGGAGTATTTTTATTATAGGCGACCCTGACCAGTCCATTTATGGTTTCAGGGGTTCGGATTTCCGCTATTTTGAAAGGTTCAAAGAGGATTTCCCTGACATCCGGCACGTCCGGTTGACTCAGAACTACCGCTCAACACCCGAGATAATCGTTTGTGCCAAATCGGTAATCTCAAAGGAGACTGCGGGGGACCGTACCCGTTCCCTGGACGCAAAAAGGGAAAGCGGGGCCAAGGTACGTCTTATAGAGACCAATGATGAATTTTCAGAGGCGATTTTTGTTGCAAAGGAGATAAACCGTATGGTTGGCGGTATCGATATGCTTGATGCACAGGCGCTGTCGGCACCCAAAAGAAAAAGGCCTGCGGCAGGACATCCGAGAGGCTTTTCCGATATTGCCGTACTATACCGCACCAACCGTCAGGCGGAAATTCTGGAGCAGTGCCTCCTAAAAGAGGGCATCCAGTATGTGGTAATCGGGCAGGACGAGTTCCTATCGGATAAGCCGGTCCGTGAGGCGATTGCCTTTTTCAGGTTTTTGATGAACCCCGGGGATATCGCTTCTCTACGGGCATGCCTTAAAGCAGAAAGCTTATTTCCGGCAGACCTAATCCAGAAGGTCCTGGAAAGTTACGCTGCGGTTGAGAAAAGCGTATCATCCCTCGCAAGCATCATGGAAGGGGTCCAACCGCCGCCGCATATCCCGGACAAACCCCGGAGTTTCGTAGAGATGCTGCGGAAATATGAAGCTGTCATCAATAAAGAAAAGCCGGGGAAGATTATAGATGCCTGGATTAAAGACAACAACCTGTCAGGCATAAGGTCCATGGAGCTGCTTTTAAATACGTCTGTTATGCACGAAGAGATGCCTTCCTTTATTCAAAACCTTGTGCTGGGGCGCGAAAGCGATGTTGTCCGCAGCGGCAGCAAGGTTTATTCTCCGGACGCGGTTTCACTAATGACCATGCATGGGGCAAAAGGTCTTGAATTCCCCATAGTGTTCATATGCGGCGTAAACGATGGTATGATTCCTTTAAGGAACAGCAGCCATGACTTTAATATTGACGAGGAGAGGCGGCTTTTCTATGTCGGGATGACAAGAGCACAGGATGAACTTGTACTTCTGACGTCCCGTACCCCATCTCCTTTTATCGCCGACATACCTGAAGAGCACCTTGTAACGGAAAATGCTTTTGCTCAAAAGCAAGCGCCTCAATGCAAGCAAGTCAGCCTTTTTGACATATAATGCGGCAGCAAAAAATCCTCCTTTGCCAGGGATAAAAAGCCCGGAAAATCATTCCCGGGCTTCTACCGTCTCAGAGGTGCATTCAGATTATTTTCCTTTTATTACCACATTGCAAAGAGCTTCCTTGAGTTTTTCGCCTGTGCTTTTTTTCCTGCATTTGTCACATAATAATCCGTCTATGGCTATTCCTTTCTTATTCTTTATATACTCATACTGCTCCTGAGTCATGAAGTAATCTCCACACCCGGTGCATTTGAGGAGTTCAAAGGTTTTGTTCCATATTGTTCTTTTCCCTTGATGCTCTTCGATTTCTATAGCACCGGTAGGACATACATAAGCACATGCTCCACAGCCAATACACTCAGGGGGTGTTTCCTCAAAGGGCGTTGATACTTTTTTTATCGTTCCTCGATTTACCGTAGAAATAGCATGTGCACCGACTTCACCGCATGCTCTTACACATAATCCGCATAGAATACATTTTTCCTCCTTATCAATTTTGAACTTGGTTTCGGGAGGGAGATCATATTCTTCGGATAATTGTTTAATAAGATCACTGCTGGGAGCTCTGGCAGAGATTAATCTCATAATTGTCTTGCGCATTTTTTTTATTTTTTCCGAGCAGGTAACGACTTCTATTTCTTTTGTAATAGGATATGAGCACGAAGTAACAATTTTTCGCCTTGAATTATCGATAATCTCGACAATGCACATTCTGCAGTTTCCCTGCCCGGGCAAGGCTTCGGAGTGGCATAATGCAGGTATGTGTATACCATTTCTTTTGGCTACATCCAGAATATATTCACCGTGCTCCGCTCTGCATTCTTTGCCGTCTATAACAATATTCATTTCGCCACCCCTCCCTTTATCTTAACAGCTTTAAACTTGCAGACATCCCTGCATACACCGCATTTAGCGCATTTTGAAATGTCAATCGTATATTTTGACTTCAGCTGTCCTGAAATAGCCCCGGATGGGCAATTTTTCTGACACAGGCCACAGCCTTTGCAGATATCCTCATCAATGTAGTAATTGATTAGCTCTTTACATGTGCCTGCAGGACAGCGTTTATTAATTATATGCTCAAGATATTCTTCCCTAAAGTATTTTATTGTGGTAATAACCGGATTGGGCGCAGTTTTTCCAAGCCCGCATAATGATGCCTCTTTTATTGTCTCAGATAATTCAAACAGCAAATCAATGTCTTCTTCCTGTCCCCGTCCCGAGCAAATACCGTCTACAATTCCCAGCATTCTCTTTATCCCCTCCCTGCAGGGAACACATTTGCCGCAGGATTCTTCGGACAGGAAGTTCAGATAATATCTGGCTACCTCAACCATGCAGGTATCTTCATCCATTACTATCATTCCACCTGACCCCATCATTGAGCCGGCTTCATCCAGGGAGTCGAAATCCACCTTTAAATCCACCAGGCTTTCCGGTATACAGCCGCCTGAAGGGCCGCCGGTCTGAACTGCTTTAAATTTCTTGCTTCCCGGTATTCCTCCGCCAATATCAAAGATTATCTCTTTAAGGGTCATTCCCATTGGGACTTCTATCAGCCCGGTATTGTTTACTTTTCCTACGAGAGAGAATACTTTTGTCCCTTTACTCCTCTCGGTACCAATCGAATTAAACCACTCAGCGCCTTTGTCTATTATTACAGGAACATTTGCCCAGGTTTCAACGTTGTTAAGTACCGTAGGATGTTCCCACAGACCCCTTTCGGTTGAATGAATATATTTGATCCTGGGCTCTCCCACATTGCCCTCAATAGATGACATAAGCGCTGTGGATTCTCCGCATACAAAGGCCCCTCCGCCTCTTACAATCTGAATATCGAAATTGAATCCTTTGTTAAGGATATTACTTCCTAAAAACCCCCGTTTTTTAGCTTGTTCTATCGCCTTTGACATGTTTTCTATCGCCAGAGAGTACTCATCCCTGATATATGCATAGCCCTGTTCAGCCCGGACAGCATATGCACAGATGAGCATGCCTTCAATAACACTGTGCGGGTCGCCTTCCATTATGCTTCTGTCCATAAATGCACCCGGATCGCCTTCGTCGCCATTGCAGACAACGTACTTCGGAAAATTATTAGCTTTATCACACTGTTCCCATTTGCTGCCCGTTGGATATCCGGCTCCGCCTCTCCCGCGCAGACCGGATTTTTTTATTTCTGATATGACATCACCAGGAGATAAATCAGATAATGCTTTTTTCAACGCCTGGTAACCACCGCGTTCAATATAATCTTCAATACTTGCCGGATCAACCTCTCCTATATTCCGAAGGACAATTTTTGTTTGCTTTCCATAGAATTTACTGTCTTTATGGGATTTTACCCTTTTCCCTGTTGAGGTGTCCAGGTATAACAGTCTGTCAATTACTTCATCATTTTTTATGGTTCTGTCTATTATCTCATCTACATCTGATACTTTTACATTACAATAAAAGATGTCATCAGGATAAATTTTAACGATCGGCCCTTTTTCGCACAACCCGTTACACCCTGTAGCCTTGACTGCAGGGCGAATTTTGACGTTTATACCTGATATTTCAGCTTTTCTTTTAAGCTCTTTATATATCTCAAGGCTGTTATTAGCCAGACAGCCTGTACCACAGCAAACAAGAACTGTCTTTTTCTTTTTGCTTTTAAATATCTTCACTGTTCTGGCCCCCAAACTCGTCAATGATTTTTTTTACCATTTTAGGAGTAACTTTTCCGAAGTATTTGCCGTTGACAACCATAACAGGCGCCAATGCACAGGAACCGAGGCAGTTTACTGTTTCGAGGGAAAACAAACCATCTTCGGTAGTATCACCCGGTGAGATATTGAGCAGTTTTTGAATTTCATCGATTATCAGGCTTGAGCCCCTTATATGGCATGCTGTTCCGTCACATACTTTTATTACGTATTTACCTTTGGGTTTCAGGCTTAATGCCTTGTAGAATGTGGCCATGCTGTACAGCTTACTCATAGGGATATCAAGATATTCATGTATGATTGTCAATGCTTCTCTTGGCAAGTAGTTATATTGCTTCTGTATATCCTGGAGGATTGCAAGCAAGAATCTCTGCTCTCTAGGATATTCTTTTAATATTGAGCTGGTATAAGAAAATATTTCCTGTGTTTTTCCAGAGGACATGTATGCTACACCTTCTCCCAGATTAATAATCTATCGTTTAACCTCCTGCTACAACGGGAAAGATACTTATTTCATCATCCTGTTTCAAAGGAGTATTAAGGAAGTTCAAGTGCACGATGCTCCTGCCGTTTACCAGAATAATTATTTCATCACTTAACTGATGATCATCTGTAAATATTAATTTCCGGAATTTTATACCATACTTTATGCATAGCTCATCCAGAAGCTCCTGAACAGTAGCGCACCGGTTATATTCAATTTCCTTGGAACCTGTATAGTCCCTTATATATGCAAAAAACTTTATTTTCATAATAATTAACTCCAATTAAGAAACTTTACCTGTAAGTTGACCGTACAAATACACTGTCAACTTACAGGTAAATATTTCGTATTAATATGTTTCAATCACTTGTTTTAGCCACTTATTTTATTGAGAGTTCCTTTAACTTACCCTCCTCGGGCACGCCTTCACTGTCCCATCCTCTTACCTGATAGTATTCCTTAAGCATTACATCCAGTTCAACTACTTTACCTTTTGCAGGACCTGATGCCAGTGGTTCATTCAGCAGTCTGGGCGGCAGAGTATCATCCGCTTTTGTAAAGCCTGCTTCGAGATTGAACAATCTCTCAAGGTTCCAGATGCGCTCTCCCTTTTGAAGTATTTCTTCATCGGTGCAGTCAAGGCCCAATGCTGTCCTCAGCATGGAAGATATTTCAGGAAGCCCGATGCCAAAGGTTGTAAACAGGCATAATCCTGCAGAATCCACAACTGCAGTGAGGTCCTGGAAGAGTTTCAGCCAGGAAGCCTTATCAGTTGTTACAAGGGGGTCAAGTTTTTCAGGAACACCAAGAATCTCAGGTGATGTCAGGTATCCTCTCACATGGCAGCCTCCACGGTTGGATGTCGCATATTCAAGGGCCATTCCCTGTACACCCCTTCCGTCGTAAGCCGGCATTTCCTGTTTCTTAACCGACATGGACAATTCAGGGTATCCATAACCGGATGCCATCCTGTAAGACCCTTCCGCCAGTTTATCTCCAAAACCTTCCCTCAAACCGGTCATTTTTGTCAGCTCAACAATAGCATCCGCATCCCCGAATCTTAGTTTCCTGCCCACTTCTTCTTCAGACAGAATGCCTTTTTCACTCATTTCCATAGCACATGCTATGGTAGAGCCCATAGTAATCGGGTCAAGTCCCAGTTCATTACAGATATAGTTTGCCTTGCAAATTGCAGCCAGGTCTTTAACTCCGCAGTCAGCACCATATGACCAGCCTGCTTCGTATTCAGGTCCTTCTCCGAAACCCTTGAATTTGCCTTCAGGAACTCTGGTGATCCTTCCGCAGCCTATTGAGCACCCAAAGCAGCCTTTGTTCCTTACAAGGAATTTATCAGTCAGTGATTCTCCGCCTGTTTCGTCCGCATCTTCGAAATAACCGCCATCCCTCCAGTTCCTGGTTGGCAGAGCCCCCGATTGATTCAATATATTCACAAGTATTTCCGTTCCGTAGGTGGGAAGCCCCGCGCTTGTTACAGGGTGTTCTTTCAATTTCCTTCTTGCATCAATACATTTTTCAAGAAATGCATCGGGATCAGCTACCTGTATGGACTTAGTTCCTCTTACAGCCACAGCCTTTAAATTCTTTGAACCCATTACCGCACCAAGGCCCGAACGCCCGGCTGCCCTGTGCTTGTCGTTCATTACTGTTGCAAAAAGTACCATTTTCTCACCTGCAGGTCCTATACATGCAATTCTGGCATCCTCTGAAGTTTCTTCCATCAGTTGGTCGGTGGTGTCAAATACACTTTTGCCCCACAGGTGTCCGGCATTTCTCAGCTCTACATGATCGTCATTTATCCAAAGGTAAACAGGTTTTTTCGATTTGCCTTCGAAGATAATGCCGTCATAGCCGGCAAACTTCAATTCAGGTCCAAAATGTCCTCCTGAGTTTGAAGCGCCTATTGTACCTGTAAGGGGTGCTTTTGCAATAACCTCATATCTCCCCGCACTTGATGCAAACGTGCCGGTAAGCGGGCCGGTCATAAATATTAGTTTGTTGTCGGGACTGAACGGATCAACCTTGGGGTCCACTTCGTCCATCATTATTTTAGTACCCAGACCTCTTGCTCCTATATATGCCCTGGCATCATTCAGGTTTAAAGCCTCTTTTTTAATAGTGCCTTCAGTCAGGTTTACACGAATTAAGGTACCGACAAAACCAAACATTATTCGCTCACCTCCCCAAACAAATCCTTAAATTTTTCAGCAATCACTTTTTTCCTGCTTATTGTGCTTGGAACAGCATCCTTAAACTCTATAGCGCCTGAAGGACAGAACTCTGCACATTTTGGCTCCCCTTCGCAAAGGTCACATTTAATAATTTTCTTTTCTGTTGCGCTGAATGTTATGTTGCCAAGGGGACATGCACTTACGCACAGCTTGCAGCCTATACACTTCTTCTCGTCAATCGCAACCGACCCATCTTCAGTCTTGCGTATAGCTGAAGTAGGACATACCTTCATACAGGAAGGCTCTTCGCACTGCATGCACATGATAGGGATGGATATGGCTGCTTCATCGTATGATATAACGGATACTCTGGAGCTCTTTGGGTTGAATGCTTTGATTTTGTTGAACGAACATATCAGCTCACATGTTCTGCAGCCAATACATTTCTCGGGTGAAAGCATCAGTATTTTACCCACTTTACTTCTGGTCACCATTTTCACCTGGCACCAGATTGCACCTCCTTTATATTTTTTATATAACATTGTGCAAACTTACAGCCCCCTATAAGGCTGCATTTAATGCACAAATTTATCTGTGATCTTAAAGGCAGGTTCCAAATAAAAAGGCAAAGGCCGCCTCCTCTTTTAAGGTATAAAATACCTTAACTGTTGGTTAGGCTCCTTTGCTAACGGCAGGCATAAAGATTGCTCCTTACGCCCTTACGCCTTACAAATCCCGTAGGGATCAGTAAGGTCGGAGTCTCGATCATTATAATTTATGAGATTGACGGGCAATTAATGCTTATAAGCTAATTTCCTCCATAAAGAACTCATGGGACGGGTTTGTTTGATATTATCAAATTATCTTTGATAATATCATCTGTTGCTATTATTATATTAAATGATAGATACAAAAAGCAAATGGTTTTTTGAATTTTCTTAATAGTCGCGTTTAAAAAATGCGGTTTCTTTTTTTATTGCATAAGAAAGTATACTTTCTTATGCAATAAAAAAAGAAGAGCCTCTAGTATTAGACCCTTCTTCTACCTTTGCCGTAAATATGCTTTCCCTTTGTTACAGCACCACATTGTGAACCGTATCCGACATAATATGTCCATAATGGGTTAGGTGCTTGACGACTTCCTTAATCTCCCGGTCGGATAGCTTTTCAATAAACCCTATAACCGATAGGGCTCCCACTATTTTATCTCCAAATCCCACGACGGGCACCGCAATTTCACGAAAATCCCCGTATTCTCCGTCACTTAAAATATAGCCCTGAAGGCGAACCTGTATTATTTCTTTTTCCAGCAAATTACGGTCGGTAATGGTTTTTTCAGTATAAGCCGGAAGTCCGGTCTGCTTAAATATGTGATCCCGCTCAGCCTTGGCAATGTAGGCCAGAAAAACCTTGCCGGAAGCGCTGGCATGCAGAGGAAAAGCGGTCCCCAAGTCTAAATGAATGCTGTCCCTTGAAGGGCTTTCTTTAGCCAAAATACAGCTGACCTTTGTATCCGTGCGCAGGAAATAATAGACGCTCTGATCTACCTTTTCATGGAGCTCCCGAAGGATTTTACCCATCTCATCATAGGGAAAATCCCTTCTCAGATAGCATTCCCCTACCTTAAAAGCTTCCGGCCCGATCCGGTAATCCTTGGTCTTTGGGTTTTGAGTTATGAACTCCTCCAGTAATAGTGTCGAGAGATAATGATGCATGGTGCTTTTGTTAACATCCATAGCTTCAGCCAGTTCATTGAGACTGAGCTCTTCATTCACATTAGCCATATATTTTAGAATCTGCAGGCATTTTTGGGCCGATGATATAATTCTAGCTTCTTTTTTCATGGTTTCACTCTTCTCCAAATACAAGCATAGTTAAAGTTTGATTAATATGCAGTCCGTCATATTGTTCTCCGTATGTGTTGAAGCCACAAACAGGAGCCACGCTTAAAACTTTTGATACCTCTGAGGTGCTTCTTTGAACCTCTGATTCTATATACCGTAAAAGGCAGTTAAAAACAATCATTGCACTTATTTCCCCTAATTTCTTTTGGACAGTATCAATCGCCTTCCTGGTTTCAGCGATTAAGTTTCCTGGACCCATAACGGTCAGCCTGCTGTTTTCCGTTATCCTGCTGAAAAACTTCAAGCCCCCGTCATTTTCCGCCCGCAACGGGCTTCTCAAATAATAGTTCTCTCCAATGTTGATTCCCAGAGGGTGTGTGACAAACATCTGCGGATTTATATCTTTTGTTTTAGAGCCAATGGCTCTACAGTACTCACTGACGGCAGGTCTGCCATTAAACTCATACACCACTCTTTTTTCAGGGTCAGCTTTGGTAACCCTTAATTTTTTTTGAGTAGGCAAATAATTGTTGGTGGAAATGGTTGCAAAGGGTGTATCGGTTTTTATCAGGATAAAGATTAATGCATTGTTAAAGGTTTCAAAATTAAGATGCAAAAATACTTTATTAAAACTATAGTCATCTCCTGCGGAACCACCTACTGTTCTTAACCGGCGGGCGGTTTTTGCAATCCCCATGATTACAAATTCTTCAACTTCAGAGGTGCCATCGATCAGTACAATGCCCACATATTTGTCATCCAGTTGGTCGGGTGTCGTATTTAACTGCCGGGCGGCTTCGGCAACTGCAGCCTTGGCAGCGCTGATAGGGTCTTTCTCAATATTTTTTCCTAATCCGATACCGACCTTCATGCTGTCAGAGTTAAAACTCATAGCTGCAAGACTATTGCTTTGAAATCCCTGGGAGGTAATAACCACATCGGTGGTGCAGCCAACAAATGTAGCCGAGGCAAAACAGGGATCCCGGGCCTCCTCTTGAAACGCCTTTGCTATTTTCTCCTGGTTAAAATGACTGGAGCAGAAAAATAGGACTAAGCTGGTATCTTCCTGTTTTATCTGCTCTACAACGCTGGCTACCGTTTTTTCTTCCTGCTCGAATTTTGCATGTCCTACTTTTACCCTGAAATTTCCTCCCACATAAACACCTCCTTAAATCGGCGTACCTTTCCCGGCCTGTCTTAAACAAAATATTAACATAACTTATACTTAATAACAACATTGGACCGTCCTTTGAAAAGACATTTACAATAGCCGAATATTCCAGCATAATATAATAGAGGCATATTGAGAATATGAAAGGGGTCTTACAATGGATAACGAATGCAATTGCCCGAAAACAAATTGTGAAAGGCATAATGACTGTGAAAAATGCGAAGCATACCATGCGGAAAAGGGCAATCTGCCCTATTGCAAAAGGGAAAAAAGCTTTATCACCAAATTTTTCAGTAGAAAAAAAATAGGATATTAACCCCCCAGGGTAACATCCTGCTTGTCGTACCAATCAAGGGCAACATATAAATGCTCCGGTTTAAAATCCGGCCAATACTCATCGATAACGAAGAAATCCGAGTAAACCGACTGTATCGGGAGGAATCCGCTCAATCTCCTTCTTCCTCCCCAACGGATTATCAGGTCAACCCTGGAAATGTCGTTAGACTTCAAACACGTCACCAAGCTCGTCTTATCGTTAGCACTGAGCAGGCTGCTAATATCCCATTCCCATCCGTAGTTAACCAGAAAATTAACCTTTGTGCCCCCTCTGCCAAAGGTTCTTCGAACCGTGTAAGGCAGCAATTCTTTTGGAAATTTAGACGATTCGGTATTGCCGATTACAAGCAAGCTGGCATCTTCCAAAGACAGCATTTTAACTGCCTGGATGCAGGCTTCAGTGAAAGCCTTTGTCTGCACCGAAGGCCTCTTTGTATTATCCATGGTAAAACCATAGTATGTAATTTCTCTTACGCCAAGGTCTCTACAGAGCTTAAACAGCTGAAGCCCCGGGTCTAACCCGTGACCGTAACCCCTTTCCTTGGGCAGCCCCTTCTGCTCCGCCCATCTCCTGTTCCCATCGGGAATGATTCCAATATGGTTTGGTATTCTCATGCTCTTCCTCCTGAAACTATATTATCCGTATTATTTGCAGAATAAGATTAGTTTATTAGATTACTTTTCCATCCAAACAGCCATTGTTATGAAGTCTTTTCATGCTAAAAGGGACCCATCCAGATATTATTCTGGCAAAGTCCCTTTCCCGTTATCAGACATTCACCACTGTTCAAAATGTACTTTGGATTCGTCATACCGGTCAACCGGCTTTTTTTGCTCGTTTTTATGCCCGACAACCACCATGCCCACAGGCACAATCGAAGACGGCAGGCTCAGGATTTTTGCGGTTGCTTTTGTTAGTTCTGATACAGGATATAAGCCGCACCAGACCGCACCCAAACCTAGGCCGTGGGCAGCCAGCAGCATGTTTTGTATTGCCGCCGAGCAGTCTGCCACAAGGAAACCGGTCATCTCCTGCTTCTCCTTGTCTCCGCACACAACAATCCCGCATCCCGCCTGGGGCAGCATTTTCGCATACGGGTGGAACTGAGCAATACTCTCAATTGTATTTTTGTCCCTTACTATTACAAAGCCCCATGGCTGGTAGTTGTGCGCCGACGGCGCCTGAAACCCAGCCCTCAATATGGTCTTCAAATCCTCTTCCGCAACCGGCTGCCCGGTAAACCTGCGAATGCTCCTACGGGTAAAAATAGCTTCCAATACATCCATTGCTCCACTCTCTCCTCCCTTGATTTTTCATATTGTCCCTTTCCTCTTATTTCTCAATGCCTTCCCTGGCCTCCACTCCCTTGGAGTAATAATGCTTGACCTCCTGCATGACCGTTACAAGGTCCGCCCTGTCGATTATCTCCCGGGGCGCCCTTCTGCCCGTAAAAACAAGCTCAACGTGCTGCGGCCTGTTTTCAATAAGCCGGATAAAGTCTTCCACAGGCACCAGGTTAAAATGCATTGCTATATTGGCTTCATCCAGCACCACCAACTCGTATTCCCCCGACATAACAATCTTCTCAATCTCGTTGAATCCTTTCCTTGCAGCCTGTATGTCCTCCTCCGAAGGCTCACGGTATATGAAACAGCTTCTCCCGTACTGCTTGACCGTAATATCCGGGTAGAGCTTCATAAGGGTTTTCAGTTCGCTGTAATACTGGCTTTTTACAAACTGCCCGATAAAAACCTTTAATCCTGCTCCTGCGGCCCGCAGTGAAAGACCCAGTGCTGCTGTTGTCTTCCCCTTGCCATCTCCGGTATAAACCTGCACGTAACCCTCCATTATCACTTCCCCTTTGCGGTAGTCTTACCATAATTTTATCATACTAATACAAAAAATCCCTCTATAGTTTATAGAAGGGATATTGACACCTGTTTATGGTATAATTTTGACATGGTATAATTTATCTGTGAATTTAAGAAGTGAAAATGCAGGTGGGAGTAAAACCATGAAAAAATATCCTGAACCAACTGTCGGAGCTGTAATATTTAATCCTGAAGGAAAAGTGCTTCTTTGCAAATCTCACAAATGGAACGATAGATATGTAATCCCCGGTGGACACATTGAATTGGGTGAGAAAATGGAGGAAGCTTTAAAAAGAGAAATCTCCGAAGAAACCGGATTGGAGATATATGACATAAAGCTAGTAAGTCTGAAAGAATCTATCGACAGCAGCACTTTCCATGAGAAAAAACACTTTATTTTTATCGATTATGAATGTAAAACGGATTTTACCGGTGTCATCCTGAATGATGAAGCTCAAGAATATAGGTGGGTGGGCCTAAATGAGATTGAAAGCTGCAATTTGGGTGGTTTTACAAAGGAACTGTTGACGGAGTTAAAAAACAGGGATAAGTCTAAAAACAAAGTAGAAATATTCTATAATTATTGATATATTCTACAGTTTTGCAAAATATTAAATCGCTGTAATTATAAGGAAACGGCAGGAGGTAAGATCATGTTTAAGGGTTTTTCCATGGAGACCATTAACTATCTGAACGGGCTAAAGGAAAACAACAATAAGCAGTGGTTCGAAGCAAACAGGGATAAGTATAAAGAATTCCTTGCTGAACCAATGCAGGAACTAGTTTTGAACTTGAGCCCGTTCATGCTGTCTATCGATCCGTTATTTGAAGCAAGTCCCAGGAAAGCAATATCCAGAATTAACCGCGATATCAGGTTTTCAAATGACAAGAGCCCGTATAGAACGAATATGTGGATTGCTTTCAAAAGGATGTATCAGGATTGGAAAGCAGAGCCTACATATTTCTTCGAGATATTTCCCGATTATTACAGATACGGGATGGGCTTTTACAGCATCCCCAAAGAAACCTTATATAAACTGCGGAGCATGATCGATGAAGGTAAAAAGGAATTCATTAAAATACACTCGATATACAAGAAGCAAGAATTATTTGCCCTTGAAGGGGAGAAATATAAAAGGATAATCAATCCTGATTTGCCGGATGACCTTAATGAATGGTATCAAAGAAAGGATTTATATTTTGTATGCAACAGGAAGATAGATGAGCGCCTATTCAGCCCGGATCTGGTCGGTGACCTGATTGAGGGGTTTGAGACGCTTGCGCCGATATATAATTTTTTCCTGGGATTAAGGGATAGATAGTAGAATATGGACTGATGCCTTTAGAGAAAAATGCAGACACATATACGAAGTTATATAAAATCCAATTTTAATTAGAAAGAGAGGGCACTATGGAGGCTCAAGAAATCATAAATAATATTACAATAAACAGTGGAAAGTTGACTGATAAATGGAATTTGCTTATTTTACATGCATTAAATGATGAACGAATTCCTATTGATAAAAAAATACTCATTACGAAAATCGAAAACACACAAAAATCACTTTTTAAGAATTCCCCAACCTTAGGTGCGATGAAATGGTATGTAGTCAAATTATATTATCTTTTAGAAGATTATTTTGCTGTATTACTAGAAGATGGCCATGTAATGAATTATGCAATTTTAAAGTATAAATTCGACGAGGATAAGTTTGAGTTAGTTATTGAGGCTATAGGCTAGCTAGAACTAGGAGGGGAAAGTACATGTGTTATTTTGATATTATAGAATTGTTAATATCGTTCTTTTTAGCGTTTGCTTATGTTTTAATGTTTTATTTACAAAGGATACGTGATAATGTTTATTATTTTGGATTTGGAGAAGTTATATATGGTTTGAAAACTTCAATAAAGCCACTTGCTTTTTTTATTAAGGCTTTTTATATTTATACTTTTGCCTTTTTTTCTTATCTATTCTTCCGCACTGAAAAAGTTGTTATTCTGGGTGTAGTCCTGGGAAGCTTTTTGATAGTATGGCCTGCTATTTTAAATCCAAAATTTGTAGACTATAGATTAGCAGATAAAAGGAAAACTATTTTATTAAGTTATCTTTTGTTCGTACTACTTTCTGCAGTTGTTGCAGATTTTGGAGTAACCTCATTAATTCTTATAAAACCAATGCTGCAAGAGTATTTGAACATTTGGCATGATCCCTTCCGTTTATTTGTATTCTTAATGGATGGAATCTTCTTTACTGTAATATCATGTGCTTTTATTAAGATATTGAAAGTATTAAATAGAGAAGTAAGGCTAAAAACAGCTGTTACTTCGGATATTCAAGATTATGAAGAATGATTCTTTATCAGGTTACTATTATAAATATGAACTATATAAAATGCAGTTACTTTCTGAGGCTTTAAAGTTGAAAAAATATGTGTTTTATATTAAAGAAATTTCGTATGAATATGACATTTGTCCCGAAATATTATTTTCAATAATTTTAATAGAAACGATAAATAGAAGGAGTTTTCTAACGCGGAATGTTGAGTGTATTACTTGTAAACTATTTCCTAAACTTATGATAAGAAAAAACATCAGTATAGGAATTGCCCAAATAAAAATAAAAACAGCTAAGAAAATTCTACCAAACGCAGATGACCATGAGATTATGAATTTATTATTGGATGATTTCAATAATATTAAAATATGTGCAAAATTAATAGCTAATTATCTAGAAATCATCAATTGTAGTCAATGTTCCTTTAATACTAGGATGTTGAACCTAGTAAAAGTATATTTAACTGGGGACATAAACTCTCCTAATTATCCGTGGATAAATTTATATAAAGATTTACTGGTATGGTCCATTAATAGCAATTTATTTAATAAAACATTTAATACATATTTGACCTTAACATAACTCAAATTCCCATAATGTTGCCTAGCAAACTTGAATACAGTTATTAAAGATTCCGAACAAAGTCAGCACCACACCTATGTGAATGATAAAATAAAAGGTACCAAAAACGCGCGTAAAAAGGATACCACCTTTAGATAAAAAATAAGACTGATGTGATAATATAATGCTTGCTGATGAAACAGACAAAATATCACAGGAGGTCTAAAAATGAAGAAGGAGAAAAGGTGGGTTATGTATTGCAATAGTAACATCCCCAAGCACAACAGAAGATCTGAATACGGACACCCCTCCTCCACCTGGCACCAAACTGCTGTACACCGTAAATGTAAGCAGGCGTGACATCGGAGAATATATAAAAAACCTTGGAGGAGGGAAAGTAAAATGCCTGAATTAGCAAAGGTTAAAGAACTGTTGAAATATCTGAAACTGAATGAATCCGCAGCGAAGCTTGAAGAGATATTAAGAAATGCTGCCATTAAAAACAATACGCCCTTGGAAGTGATAGAAACGCTTCTGGCATGCGAGTCCCAAAGCCGGAGAGAAAAAGGCAGAATAAAAAGGACAAAAGCAGCAACATTTCCATATCAGGAAACACTGGAAAGCTTTGATTTCAATCGTAAGGGCTTCAGGGGCATAACGAAGCTGCATATAAAGCAGCTGTCTGAATTAACCTGGCTGGAGAGTGCATTCAACATCATGTTTTTAGGGCCTCCGGGGTTAGGAAAGACCCGGCTGTCCATAGGGCTGGGAATAAAGGCTATTGATGCCGGATACAATGTATCCTTCGTAACCCTGGAGTAGCTGATGCAATTGTTTAAAACAGCTGAAATCCGTACCAAATCCAGCCGTAGAATAAAACAGATAAAGAACAGTGATCTTGTGATACTGGACGAGGTGGGCTTTTTGCCCATTTCAAGACAGGAAGTCAACAAGCTTTATGAGTTCATAAACGAGCTATATATGAAAACCTCAATAATATTGACTAGCAACAAGGGTTTTGAGGAATGGAGCGAATTTCTTGGAGACAGCGTAATCACAGCAGCAATTCTGGACAGGCTCGCTCATCAGTGTGAGATATTTACGCTGGAAGGACCAAGCTGGCGCATAGAAAACCGGAAAACCATACTTGATAATCCCAAAATTTAGGTTTGAAAGTGGTATCCGAAATATGCGCGTTTTTGGTATCCTTTATATTGACGTTTACACACCTACCTTTGACTCTTTAGTGATACATTGAAACCTACCAAAATTAAAATCAATGCATTATCAAAAAATAACAAAACCCTTGAAAAATCAAGGGTCCTATTCCTGGTGCGCCGTACAGGATTCGAACCTGTGGCCTCATGATTCGTAGTCATGCACTCTATCCAACTGAGCTAACGGCGCAAATAAAAAAATGGCGGAGAAGGAGGGATTTGAACCCTCGCGCCGCTTT
>Ga0067045_1029603_pt1 | contig 19474 bp, 19 predicted proteins | sample TerdegcTABiofilm_FD_59184 | JGI IMG/M metagenome (GOLD analysis project Ga0067045, IMG submission 59184) | Combined Assembly of (Gp0054472, Gp0054536) Wastewater bioreactor microbial communities from Singapore -Terephthalate degrading... | reverse complement strand
TGTGTGCTGTTACTCCTTCCTATAGTGATATTTTGGTTATATCTATTCTATAGGAAAGACAACATGCATGACCAATTTTTTTAGTTAATTTAAACTAAAGTGTAAACAGTACTCGAAAATAGTACAAATTATGTTAAAATAATAAAATAAAATATTTATTATCCAATATGATTATGGTAGGCCTACAAAAACGACGATAATTGGTGAGAAAATCTTGCCTAATATAATAAGAGATAAATGTAAAGAATTGAATCAGCCAGATAAATGTAATTTATGCCAAGCCGATAATAATTTCTTAATAATTGATGTATAAATTGGCACAGAACTTGCTTATTTTATAGCTGTAGAGTTTATGAAAAAGAGAGATAGGACTAAAAGGGCAAAGGGAAAGGAATATTTTCCTAAATAAAAAATAAAAGGAGGGCACATTATTTAATGACTAAGAAAATAAAAAATTGTGGGACATATTTTTTGATATTAGTTATGATATTTTTTATTTTTCTAAAGATATCTGCAGAAGAATTAAAAGAAATGGACCTGGCCAAAGCTATAAGTTTAGCCCTGGAAAATAATTTAAATCTGAAGATTGCGGATTTAGAATTAAAGAATGCGCAGATAGATTACGAAAAGAATAAAGCGGATAATCTACTTACGGGTTCGCGTTATATAGAATTGCAGGGAGATTTAGGTTTATTAAAGGCAAAGGAGAATTACAATCAGACCAGAAATGAAATAATTATTGAGGTAGTTAAAAAATATCTGCAATTGATTGTAGCGAAGCAAAATATTACATTGAAAGAGAAAGGGGTAGAGCTGAAAAAGAATCTATTTGAAGAAGTAAAGGCTCAGGTTAGTGCTGGTCATAAAGGGAGTCTGGAGCTCCTACAACAGGAGAATGAATACTATAATGCCATGTTTGAATTAGAAAAGGCTAATGATGATTATCATCAATCTTTTAAAGAATTTAAGTTTGATCTGGGTATAAATGAAACAAAGGAAGAAGCCCAGGAATTTATTCTTCGGGAAATGGATTACCCGGAGATATGGAAGATAGATGAAGAAACAGCTATCCAGGAAGCGATTAGCAATAGTATTGCCCTGGAACTATGTAAACGTGAAATAGAATTAGCCGAAATAGATTTAGAACGATCGATAGTGGCATCGAGTCCTTCCTTAGAGTTGCAACGATTAAAAAATGATATTGTACTATCCAATTTGGATTATGAAAAAACTTTAAAAGAACTAAATAATTCTATTGGTAAGCAATATTATGTTTACAAACAATCGATAAATAGTTTAAATTTGAGTCAACAAAATTTAAAACAAGCCCGAGAGAATCATAATGTTTTATCTGAACAGGTGAAAGCTGGTTTGAAAACCAGGAATGATCTATTGTCTGCAGAAATAAGCCTATTACAGGCAGAATATAATTTGGATTCTGCCCTTCTCAATTATCATATTGCTAAGTTGACCTTACAGCAGTTAATGGGACAGGACCTAAAAGAGGTAGAAATTAAATGAACCAGGTTAAGAGAGTGCTTTTATTTGGTCTTTTCCAAATAATGTTTTTGGTAATATTTATAATGCCTCTTTTACTAAATAATTCTGCTCAAGCTGAGGGAATTTCTTTAGAAGAAGCGGTTAGCTGGGGAATAGAAAATAATTCTTCACTTAAAGAAATAAAAAAGAATATTGAGAGTATCAGAAGAAGTCTGGACATACTGGAGACTGAATATGGTTTTAAAACGCAGATTACTGCTAATCCAGTTATTGCTGGTGATTTTGAGGAAGATGAAGATGATGAGGAGGATAGCTCCTATATAAGTAGTGCCAGTCCAGGTATTAAGTTGAAAACTACTAAACTATTTTCTAATGGATTAACCCTGCAATCAGAGATTTCCTTAAAGGAAGAAGACTGGTTTGGCCTGGAAGGTATTATGGAAGGATCGAGAAGAACTTTTAGTATAGCTAAGACTATTTATCCAATAATTCCTATCGAAGTAGAACAAAAAAAATATCTTACCTCCAATGAATTAATTAAAGAGCAAAGAAAATTAAGATGGCAACAGGGGATTAAGAAGATAGATTTTTTGGAGACTTATTTTCTTCTCTTACGTTTAAAAGAAAAATTTTCTTTGGCCCAAACTAATTTAGAATATGCTCAAGAAAATTTAAACCGGATATTGAAAAAAGTAGAAATTGGTGAAGCTAGAGAGAATCAAGAAATGGAAGCGAGGATCACCTTGAAAACAGCTGAGATAAGCCTTTTGCAAGCTCAGAATAATTACCAGCAAGAAAAGTCTAACTGGTATTTAGATTTAGGTCTTACCGAAGGTGCAGAAATAATCTTAGAGGAAGATTTACCCTTTCTAAAAGAAATAATCCAACAGACTGAATCTCGAGAAATAGATCTGGATAATTTAGAAGAGTTAATGGATTTGGTTATTGCTTCTCATTATCAGATAGAGAATAATTTATTAGACCAAGAAAGCGCTCAAAAAGAGATGGAATGGAAAAGAGCTGATAAAAAACCCACAATAGATTTATACGGGGCTTATAGTAGTAAAAATAATGTGTGGGGGATAGGTGCTGAAATTAGCTATAATATTACGGACGGCGGTAAGCAGAAGAAAGAAGAGGAAGAATATAAAGTAAAATTAGAAAACTTGAAAGAGGAGTATCGAAGTATTATTACTGCATTAAGATTGGAATTATCTAATTTAATTAGCCGGCAAAAAGTATTGGAGTTGAGCTTAGAAGAGAAATTAATGATCTGGGAAAAAGCTGAATTAGAACTGAAATTTTATCAGGAACAACTTCAGAGAGGTTTAATTGGTGAGAGTGAATTTCAGCAAAAATTGCTTACTGTAGAAGATGCCAAGATAGATTTTAAATCAGCCCAGGACGCCCTTTTGATTAATAAATTGCGTATTTTACATTTTTTAGGGATTAGCAATTAAATAATGACCCTTTGTTTTATCATTAAGGAGTGAAATAAGAAAAATATGAAGAAAAAATGGATAATTATCGGAATTATTTTAGTCATAGTAATTATTGCTCCTCTTATCGGTGGTAAATTTTTATTAAAGAAAGGTCAAATCAACTTAAATGGGCAAAATATTAATATTACTCCCCAGATGATTACCATCGTAAAAAAGGGAGATCTTAAGAATACAGTTTCTACCAGTGGTTATCTTGAACCAAATGATCAAAAAGCCTTGACTTTTAATTTGAATGGGGAAGTAGAGAAAGTATTGATTAAGGAAGGACAACGTGTTTCTAGGGGAGAAGAGTTGATTAGCCTGGAAAGAAGTCAACAAGAATTAAATTATCTGAAAGCAAAAAATGCCTATGAACTAATCAAGATTAATGGTTCGGAAAGTGAGATAGAAGAACAAAGATTAAATTTTCAAATTGCTCAAAAAAATTTGGAGGATACTATCCTGAAAGCCCCCTTTTCAGGTTTAATTACTGAGGTGTCGGTCAAATCGGGAGATTATATCAGTGCGGGTGCACAAGTTGGATATCTGATTAATGATAGTAGTTATAAGGTCGAAGTTTCCATTAATGAAGTGGATAGTCTGGAAGTAAAAGTAGGTCAGGAAGCAATCATTACCCTTGATGCCTTTCCCCGAAGGTCTTTCTCGGGAAGGGTGGTCGAGATTCATAATTATACCATCAATGTAAACGGAGTAGTAACCCTTCCAGTAGTGGTCCAATTAGAGGAAGTAGATCCCTATTTCAAACCAGGATTCTCTGCTTTAGTAGAGATTATTGTGGGAAAGGCAGAGGGAAAATTATTGGTGCCCATCACTGCTCTGATCAATAATAATGGCCAGCAAATGGTAGTCAAAGTAGAAAATAATAAACCTGTTTTTATTCCAGTAAAGACTGGATTAAGTGATGGGGTTCACACGGTAATTGAAGAAGGTCTAAGTGAAGGAGAAGAGATTATTATTAATGCTTATGTATTTAATAAATCAGGCTCACAGACCACTTCTACCAATAATAGAGGTGGAATACCCATGATGCCTGGCATGGGTGGACCTCCCCGATAATTTTTTGTTCTTAATTTAATAATCTTAAAAATAAGGTAGAACAGGGCATATAGGAGTTGAATGTTAATCGCATGTTAGAAATAAAAAACGTGAAGAAAATATATCAGATAGGAAAAGTGAAAGTAGAAGCCTTAAGAGGGGTCTCTTTTTATGTGGATAGAGGGGATTTTGTGGCGATTATGGGACCTTCTGGATCAGGTAAATCTACTTTGATGCATATTATTGGATGTCTGGATAAACCTACAGAAGGTAATTTCTTTATAGACGGAAAAGACGTAAGTAAATTAAATGAGGATAGGTTGGCCGAAATTCGGAATAGAAGTATCGGTTTTGTTTTTCAGCAATTTAATTTGCTCTCCCGGGCAAGTCTTTTATATAATGTAGAGACTCCCCTTATTTACGCAGGATTGAAGGCAAAAAGACGAAGAGAACTGGCTAAGTTAGCCTTGGAGAGTGTCGGTTTGAGTGATAGATTAAGACATCGACCTAATGAGATATCTGGGGGAGAAAAACAGAGGGTTGCCATTGCTCGAGCTCTGGTAAATAATCCTTTGATTATTTTGGCCGATGAACCTACTGGGAACCTGGATACCAGGACCGGGGAAGAAATTATGAAAATTTTTAACCAGTTAAATCAGGAGGGTCATACTATTATTATGGTTACCCATGAGCGGGATATTGCCCACCATGCTAGAAGAGTAATTTATTTACGCGATGGCTTAATTGAAAGGGATGAAAAAACTAATGTTTTTTGAGATAGTAAAGTTGGCAATGGATAGTTTAAAAACTAATAAATTACGTACCTTTCTTTCTATGTTGGGAATAATTATTGGGGTGGGAGCAGTAATTGCCATAGTATCTATAGGTTCGGGAGCTCGGGAGCAGATTACTGCTCGGATTTCTAGTCTGGGTTCTAATATTATCAACATTCTTCCAGGTACCAGCCGGGGATGGGGAGGTAGGGTTAGTCGAAGTTCTTCGGATATATTTACTCTTGAATTGGCTGATTACCTTGAACAAGTAAGCCCTTCCATAAAAAGAGTACTTCCTTTATCGCAAGGCTCAGGTCTACTGATAAGGGAGGACTTAAATGTGCAGGCTACTATTATTGGAACAAATACCTACTATCCAGAGGTAAATAATTATAATCTAGCTCAGGGGCAATTTATTAGTGAAGATGACCTTGAGAATACTCGTAATGTAGTGGTATTAGGTTCACAATTAGCAGAGGATCTTTTTGGGAACCATAGCGCCCTAGGCGAAAAGATTAAATTGAATTTTCAGAATCGAGATCACCTCTTTACTGTTATCGGAGTAATGGAGCAAAAGGGAGCGGGATTAATGGGAAATTTAAATAGCCAGGCCTACCTACCTATTACTACCTTTATGAAAAAGCTTTCTAATTCTCGATTTGTCTCTTATTATATAGCTCAAGCCAGGTCTAGCCAAGAAGCTTCCTCAGCGGTAAGTGAGATAGAGTATTTTTTAACTAAATATTTAAAAGATGAAGAGCAAGAAAAATTTAATATTATGAGCCAGGATGAAATTTTAGAAACAGTAAATTCGGTTACCGCCTCCTTAAGTTTAATGTTAGGAGGAATTGCTGCTATTTCTTTGCTGGTAGGGGGAATTGGCATTATGAATATTATGCTGGTATCGGTAACCGAAAGGACTAGAGAAATTGGGATTCGCAAAGCTTTAGGAGCGAAAAATAGAAATATTATGAGTCAATTTCTTATCGAAGCTTTAAGCTTAAGTGGAATGGGGGGATTGGTGGGTATTTTGTTAGGTTGGTTGGGGGCTTATGCTATTGCCCAGGCTGGTAAATGGCCTTTAGTAATTACTCCCATTTCAGTCATGCTGGCTTTTAGTTTTGCCTTAATTATTGGTTTATTCTTTGGCTTATATCCCGCTATGAAAGCTGCTAAGATGGATCCAGTAGAAGCCTTGAGATATGAATAATTAGATTAAAGATATCAATAAGGGAAGAGACTCTTTATTTCTGATTAATTATGCATAAGTAATTGAAAATAAAAGAGCCTTCCTTTTTTATTTTTTTCAAAAATGTTTTGCTGAAAGAAAGGATTTATGATAAGATTTGTAAAATAATTAAGATAGATTAGTTCAAGGCAAGGTTATTGTCTTCAATGAGCTACCTTTCGGATAATATTTAATTTACTTGATTGGCTAGAGGTGCGATTTAAATGGACGAAGTTTTCCTTGCCCAATGAGGAGAAGTAGTGGATATAATTCGGTTCAGTGTAAAGTCAAGTAAAAGAAGATTTCTTTTATTATTAGCTATATCCATTATTATATTATTTCTTTACTACTTTATTAATTTCAGTGTGTTTGCGGAAAGAAGCTTTAAAATCACCGAATACCGAGCTCAGGTTACATTATTGGAAAATGGAGATATGCAGGTAAGTGAAATTTTAGAGTATGATTTTAATGGTGATTTTAATGGCATCCTCAGATCTATAGGAATTAAAGGTTCGGATGGATTTAGATATTTTAGAGCTTGGGAATATTTTCCAGAAAACAAAAGGCTGGAATATACCCAGAGCCAGAAAGGAGAAATGATTACTTATCAAATTTACGATAAAAGTAGTAATCAAAAAAAATCCTTTCTTCTGGAATATCAATTAAATAATGTAGTGACTCAATATAGAGATACTGGAGAATTTTATTGGAAATTTTTCGATGAGTCAAATACCTCACCTATAGGACATTTGAGGATAGAAGTAGAACTACCTGGTCAAGAAATCTCCCCGGAACAAATAAAGGTTTTCGGACATGGGCCACTTAATGGAGAAGTTTTTATCCAGGATGATGGGAAAATAATTTATGAAGTTAATCAATTGCCCTCTGCTACTATGGTGGAAGCTAGAATCTTATTTCCTCCTCAATTATTTCCTTATAGTAATAAAAAAGTGAATCAGAATAGATTTGAGGAGATCATGAATGAAGAATTGAAGTGGGCCAAAGAAGTTGATCGGGGGCAAAGCTTTAACCTGCTGGCTATTCTACTAATTCCGGTAGTAATTTTGTTTAATATCTTTTTTGCCATTCGTCTTTATTTTAAATATGATAAAGAATTAAAACCTGAAGCAGAAATGGATTATTACCGGGAATTACCTCAAGAGATTACCCCGGCAGTATTAAGTAACTTAATGTCTCTGCAAGGAGTAGGGATTAAAGATATTATTGCCACTTTAATAGACCTGGTCAGGAAAAAATATCTTAAAGTGGAAGCTATTTCTGACTGGAGGAAAAAAGATTATAGATTTAGCCTGATAGAAAGCGATTTGAGTAAATTAAAAGAGCATGAAGCCTATTTAATTACCTGGCTTTTTTATTCTATAGGTGATGGTAAAAACGTGACCCTAAAAGAGGTTAAAGATTATGCCAAATCATCCAAAACGGAAAGTAATTTTCGGCATAATTATGTTCAATGGGTGGCTAAGGTAAAAAAAGAATTTAGTAAATATAATTATTTTGGTCATTCCAAAGAAGGACTGAAATCTGCATTGAAGGTAATTTTACTGGAATTTGTTTTTATATTTTTATTATTTTTCCTGGCTATTTTTCTTGGGATAAAGCCCTTCTGGCTAATCCCGGCATTTTTTGTCGTTTTCTTAAGTGGTTTAGGGATAATTATCTATGCCGCCTTAATTCGAAAGAAGACCCAGTTGGGTATTAATGAATATACCAAATGGAATGCCTTTAAAAGATTTTTATTGCATTTTAGCAATATGAAAGATTATGAAATCCCTTCTATTGTAGTATGGGAACACTATCTGGTCTATGCTATATCTTTAGGTATAGCGGAGAAGGTAATTTCACAATTAAGGATAGTTTTAAAAAATCAGGATATTACCCTGGGTAATTCAACCTATCTATTCCACATGACTGATTCCAAAGGCAGAATAAATAGTAATATGTTTAAGTCTTTTCATAATTCTTTCAGTTCGGCTTTTGTACGGACTACTACTGCTTCTACCGGCTCAGGGGGTGGCTTCTCTTCTGGTGGAGGTGGAGGAGGAGGCGGCGGCGGAGCCGGTGCCTTCTAATATATCTTTATTGTTTTTTAAAAAGTTTAAGTGGTAAAAAAATAAGTAAAAGAAGGAGGATTTATATGAATTTTACCTTAATTTTTATTATTCTAATTATTGCCTGGGCGGTTCTAACTTATAATAAGCTGATAACTTTAAGGGGGAGGGTAGATAACTCCTGGGCGCAGATAGATGTTCAGTTAAAGAGAAGATTTGATCTTATTCCTAATCTGGTTAACACTGTAAAAGGATATGCTCAACATGAAAAAGAGACCCTGGCGGAAGTAACTGCTTCCCGAACCAAATACTTATCAGCAACCACACCAGAGGATAAATTAAGTGCTAATTCAGAGTTAACTACTGCTCTTACCAGACTTTTTGCGGTAGCTGAAAATTATCCAGATCTAAAAGCAAGTGTTAATTTTATGGACTTACAAAATCAATTAAAGGATACCGAGGATAAAATCGGTTACTCCAGACAATTCTACAATGATACAGCTATGAAATATAATATTTCTATAGCTCAATTACCTACTTCGATTATAGCTAGCCTGTTTGCTTTTAAGGCCAGACCATACTTTAAGACTGAGGGAGAAGAAAGAGAGAATATTGAAGTAAAATTTTAGGCAGGAGGGAAGACCCATGGAAGTAAAAAATCCTACCCGGGAAGAGGCTTATCAATTATTGACTGAATTTAATCAAAATGAAAGTTTAATAAAACATGCTTTAGCAGTGGAAGGCGTAATGCGCTATTTTGCTCGGAAGCGAGGAGAGGATGAAAATAAATGGGGGATAATTGGATTGATTCATGACCTGGATTATGAGAAGTTTCCCCAGCAACATTGCCAGAAAAGCAAAGAGATTTTGGAAGAAAGAGGCTGGCCAGAAGAGTATGTAAGAGCAGTAATAAGCCATGGCTGGGGCATATGTTCAACAATAGAACCACAAACGGAATTAGAAAAAGTCCTTTTTGCCATTGATGAACTTACTGGATTAGTAGTTACTACTGCTTTGGTTAGACCATCTAAAAGTATCATGGACGTAACGGTAAAGTCTGTAAAGAATAAATGGAAGGACAAAAGATTTGCTGCTGGAGTGAACCGCTCAATTATTGAAAAAGGGGCAGAGATGCTCGGGATAGATTTATCTGACCTTATTGCGGATACTATTGCTGGAATGCAGGAAGTGGCTGAGCAGATAGGTTTAAAAGGAATATCAGCATGATAAATTATCCATTAATGGTTTGTTTAATGGTGTAAATTGATTAGAGATTAGAGAAAATTGAATATGGTGTCCAGAGATTATTTTCCTCGGTAATATATATCCTATATTAAATATAAAATAGCGAAAGAAGGGAGGATTATGTCAGGAAGAACCTCCAAAATTAAGGTAAATATTCGTAAAGCTACCATAAAAGATGTTTCGGCAATTCTTAAATTAATTAAAGAGCTTTCCATATTTGAAAAGATGTCTCAGGAAGTTCTGGCTACTGAAGAGAATCTTCGAGAGAATCTATTTGGAGCTAAGCCCTATGCGCAGGTCCTTCTGGCTGAAATTGAGGGCGAGCCGATAGGGTATGCTCTGTACTTTTTTAATTTTTCTACTTTTTTAGGAAGGCCCGGTCTTTATTTAGAAGATATTTACGTAAATGAAAAATATCGAGGTAAAGGAATCGGCACCGCTTTATTGAAACATTGTGCCCATATTGCCCGGGAAAATAATTGCCTGCGTATGGAATGGTTAGTATTAAAATGGAATCCAGCCCGAGATTTTTATAAGCATATAGGTGCTAAACCTCTAAATCAATGGGTAGTTTATCGATTGACTGGCGATGCTTTAGATAAGATGGCAGAGTTATAACCTCTTTTGGTTTAAGCATATCCCCCGTTTAAGATAAAAAAGTTTATTTTTCTTAAGCTACTAAGTAAGCAGGGTTTATATATTTTCCGGTTTTGGGAGGAACCATATTGTAATTAAAAGAATGATTAAAGCGTTAGGAGAGTCTTTTGAGAATAGTTTGGAAGAACAACTATATCAGCTATGTAAAATTACTTTTAGTGGCTTTATTCTTTGGAAGTACTTTTATTTCCGGAAGAATATTATCCGCAAATCTGCCTACTTTTACTTCTGCTTTTTTAAGATTTTTATTAGCTTCTCTTTTTTTAAGCTTGATAGTCATTAAAATATTTGGAAGGATACCGACCCTGACGCCTCAAGAAATATATCTGGTAATATTTCTTGCTCTAACTGGTGTGGTAGGGTATAATCTATTTTTTTTCTCTGGTTTGAAATTTGTTACCGCCAGTCGGGCGTCTATGATTATTGCTTTAAATCCATCCTTTATTACTCTCTTATCAGTCCTGGTCTTTAAAGAGAGATTTAATCATTTTAACTGCGCAGGGATTTTTCTATCTCTAATAGGAGTATCAATAGTAATATCCCAGGGGAATCTCCAGGAAATTTTCCTGGGAAAGATTGGCTATGGAGAATTACTGCTTCTAGGCTGTGTAATTTGTTGGTCTTCTTTTACTATAGTGGGTAAGGTGGTAATGAGCAGGTTTAATCTCAAGCCGATAGTAGTTATTAACTATGTCTGTATCATTGGTACCTTAATTTTGGCTCTACCTGCTTATCTAGAAGGTCAGATAAAGAATATGAGAGAATTTACCTGGGAAGTATGGATTAGTTTAGTAGTCTTAGGATTATTTGGAACTGTCCTGGCTTTTAACTGGTTTTACCAGGGAGTTGAAGAGATTGGACCCTCGCGGGCGAGCATCTTTATTAATCTTGTGCCTGTATTTGCTACTTTAATGGCAGTTCTAATTTTGGGAGAAAAGTTATCTTCTTCTTTGCTTATCGGAGCAGTATTGGTAGTAAGTGGAGTGTATATTAATAATTATCCCGCTAAAAGATAGAAACAAAAGCAGTAAAAGGTTAGAAAATAATACTAAAATAAAATTTTATAAATTGATTTTATTTTATTATTTTCCTGCTTCTCTTATATATAGAGGAGAAAGGTAGGAAGAGATGGAAAGGTACAAATTCTTTTATTTGCAACATTAATACTGACCATATAACCATTAAAATGCCTAGCCATTTCCACTTCTCCAGGCTTTCCTTGAAGATTAAATAGGAAAGAATTACACCCACCACCAATTCTAAAGTACTGATGATTCCTGCTTTGGATACTTCTATACCACAAGAAAGTCCAGAGATGTAAAATCCATAAGCTAAAGTGGTAGAAATTAAACCAAGGAGAAGTAACCATAACCAGATGCTAGGAGTCAGTTTCATTTTAAAAATCTCGGCAGGATTAGAAAATAGAAGATAAAAGAGCAATCCAGAACCTATAGAATAAATAATAATCGTTAAGGGATGATATTTTTTAATTATAGCTTTGCTTAAAATGGTTAGGAGCGCAAAGGTAAAACCTGAACCCAATCCCATAAGAATACCTGATAAATTAAGCTGGAGAGTTTCTAAAGATCCTCCACTTGCAGTTAAGAAACAACCACTGATACAAAGAAAAAGGGCTAAGATTTTTAGAAGATTAAATCTTTCGTGATAAAAGACTCTAGCCATAAGAGAAATAAAAATAGGAGAAGTGTATAATAAAGTAACTGCCGTAGCGACACTGGTTCTTTCGATAGTACTAAAGTATAATAGATTGAAAAAAGATTGGCTGAATAAACCGATTAAAGAAATATATAAAAGCCCCCTCGAGTCAACTTTTAGAATGCTTTTATTCGTCAGAAGAATATAGATAAATAGAGTGATAAAAGCAAAGGCCATTCTCCATAGAACGATGGTTTGGACTGATAATTGATAGTGAAGTAGATTTTTTACCTGCACACCAATAGTTCCCCATAAAATGGCGGCTAAAGCGACTAAAAGATATCCTTTTTTCTTCTGTAGCAAGTTTTTATCCTTGTATAAATTTAATTTTTTGAGGAGATAATATTTTAGAATCGAGTCAGTAATAATTCTAACATAATCCTGATTGCAGATCTATATTTTCTATTATGATATGATCTGAATATGAGGAGAAAATAAATAGATAATAAACCATTAGATTCAAGATTATTCTTTTTCAGGAACATAATTTTAGTTAAGAAGAAGGAATTTTATAAATTTCCTCGAATAATAAAAATATAGTAGCCGTTTATTTTAAAATAATTACTTCGGGTAGAGAAATGGAAAAGATATTAGACTTCACTTTTATTATTTCCCCTTTAATTTTTGCAGTTTATCTATTCACTCTGAAGAATATTAGCCAGGAAATAAAAATTGGATTAGGGGTGGCATGTATTCTCCTTACTTTTTTTAATATCTATCTACTTACCAAGGAACGAAAAAATAGAGAAGAAAAATTAAAGCGCAAACAATTTTATAATCATTTATATGAAAGATTAGAGCTATGGGATAGAGATCTACCCGAAACCATCCTTGAAATACTGAAAAAAGATCCTTTGGGCGCAAATTGTTTTCTGAAAGGACAGAATTACGAAAAAGAACATAATCTTATTCAAGCACTAGAAGTTTATAAAAAAAGGTTAGAAGATTCTTTGCTTCCCGAAGAGGATAAATTTGTCCTCTACTTACTTATAGGTAATTCTTATCTGTATCTTGCAGACTATAATCAAGCAGAGTATTATTTTAAAGCTTCTTTAAAGAGTTTTAAAAAAGCAGGAAATAAAATAGCTCACTTACCCGGTCAATCATTAATCCTGAAAAATTTGGGAATAGTTTATCACCTTCTGGGCGAACCTGATGAAGCCTTACAGCATTATCAGCAAGCCCTAGAGATTAATAGAAAACTTGGCTACGAAAAAGGTATAGCCAGTATTTATAATCATATGGGTATTATATATGGAGAATTAGGTAAAACCGAAGATGGATTAAAACTTCAGGAAGAAGCCTTGGGAATTTTTGAAAAGATTGAAGATCAGAAAAACAGGTCAATTACCCTTACCAATATAGGAGACCTTTATGCCCTTCTTGGAAAATCAGAAATGGCTTTAGAGAAATATTCTCTAGCCTTGGCTATCTTCCAAGAGATAAAATATGAGATAGGAATAGCTACTGTTTTAAATAATACTGGTCTGGTTTATAATAAATTAGGAGAATTTAGAAGGGCTTTACACAATTATCTAGAATCTTTAAAGATAAATGAAAGGATAGGATATAAAGAGGGCATAATCACTAATTTGGGGAATTTAGGTTTATTAAATATTGTTTTAGGAGAATCTGAAGTTGCCTTGGAATATTATAAAAGGGCTTTGGAAATAATAAAAAGTATTAATTCACCATCAAGAAAAGAAATATTATCAAGGCTGGTTCACATTATTCAGGCTGAGAAGATAGAAAAATAATTAAATCAAAGGCCTGTTTATATGACCTGCAGAATGAACATTACTGCTCTCCAAGAAAAGATTTTAGCTTCTAAGGTAGATTGTTCTGCTATAATAGTAGAGAGATATAATGAATCGGTAATAAGGGAATTGCCGAGTCTTTCGGTTAAGTAATTGAAAGGAGATGATAGCAAAGGTTTAGCTTTTCTCCCCAAAGGTGGAGATTAGAGGGAAGAGACAGATTAGTAATTCTGGTTGTTGATTTTGAGAGGGATGATACCCTGAAATAGATAGAGGAAGAGTTTAAAGTTTCAATAATTTAGTGACTGTGGAATTTAAAAAATAGAATACAGGAGGGAAGAAAATGTTAAAAGAGTTTAAAGAATTTATTATGCGCGGAAACGTAATCGATATGGCAGTAGGTATTGTAATTGGTGCTGCGTTTGGAACTATAGTGAATTCACTGGTGAAGGATATTATTATGCCACCTATTGGTCTACTCCTTGGCAAAGTGGATTTTAGCAATCTTTTTGCTGTCTTGAAAGAAGGAGGCAAAGCAGCCGGTCCTTATACTTCTCTGGTGGAAGCCCAGGAGGCAGGAGCAGTTACTATTAATTACGGTGTATTCATTAACACTCTAGTGAGCTTTCTTATAATTTCTCTGGCTATATTTATGATTATAAGAAATATAAATAAGCTTAGAAGACAGCAAGCAGCTCCTCCAGAAGAACCGACTACTAAAGAATGCCCCTTCTGTTTTTCCCAAATTCCGATTAAAGCGGTTCGTTGCCCTAATTGTACTTCAGAATTAAAAAGTTGAAGTAAAAAAATTTTATATTTTATAACCTATAAAATTAATTATAGAATTTAAATTTATCTATAGATGACAGAGTAGATTGCAATAAGTTGAAAAAAGCGAGAGAAAATATTTTAATGGGAATTATCCCGAACTAGACCAATATTTACCTTTAGGTTTAGGATAATAGTTTGGGTGGTAGTTATTTTTCAGAAATTAACCAAAAATTTGGTTTAGTAAATATTATTATTAGGAAATAAAATAAAAAGAGGAGATTTCTCATGGCCGAATTAAAGGAGAAAGAAGATAAAAACTGTTCATCTATGAATTTCAATCAAGGAGCAAAAGATAAAAGCGAAGAGGTAATTATCAATTTGATTACTTACAATGAGACAGAATATCAAGAAAGAGAGATTAAAAATATTGAAGAATGCTTTCCTTTTAGCAATGAATCAAACGTTACCTGGCTTAATATTGATGGTCTTAAAGATTTAACAGTAATTGAAAAGGTTGGTGATTATCTAGGATTGCACCCCTTATTAATAGAAGATATTACTAATACTAATCAGCGACCCAAAATAGAAGATTTTGGAGAGTACATCTTTATCATCTTAAAAATGATCTATTGCCCAAACTCGAGGGATGATATAGAAATTGAACAGGTAAGCTTACTTTTTGGGCCACGTTTTGTTATTTCCTTTCAGGAAAGAATAGGGGATGTTTTTGATCCCATAAGGGAAAGAATTAGAAAAGGAAAAGGGAAAATCCGGAAGGAAGGGACTGACTATTTAGCTTATAATTTAATAGATAGTATAGTAGATAATTATTTTATAATTTTGGAAAATGCCGGAGAAAAAATAGAAGAAATAGAAGAAGAATTGGTACTTAATCCTATCCCGAAGACCTTGCAGGGTATCCATGATTTAAAGAGAAATATGATTTTTCTCCGTAAATCGGTCTGGCCTTTAAGAGAAGTAATTAGTAGATTAGAAAGATCAGAATCAGAATTGATCAAAGAGGCTACCCGAATATATATGCGAGACATTTATGACCATAGTATCCAAATAATGGATACTATAGAAATTCATCGAGAAATGATTTCTGGAATGCTAGATATTTATCTTTCCAGTATTAGTAATAAGATGAATGAGACTATGAAAGTCTTGACCATTATTGCCACTATATTTATTCCCCTGACTTTTATTGCTGGGGTATACGGAATGAATTTTAATTATATGCCCGAGCTACATTGGCGTTGGGGATATCCGATTACCTTATTAGTTATGGCTTTAATCGGGATATATATGGTAGTTTATTTTCGTAAGAAGAAATGGTTGTAGCCTAAATTCTTTATGCTCCAATAATAAATTTAACTAATAATCTTTACTTCTGGAAGATCTATTTGGGGAGCAATTTAATTTCTTGGTAATTATTTTTATCTTTTTTAGCAATAAAAACATTATGGGTGGGATAGGCAAATTCAATTTCTTCTTTTTCGAAATTTTCTTTTAGCTTAAAGTTTATTTCTTGTTGAATATCCATATATTTTTTATAATCACGGTCATCAATATAATATACCCCCTCAAAATTTAGACTGAAATCACCATAAGAAGTAAAAGGGCACGTTCAAAGGTAGTTCCGGGGATATTAGCGATAATTTCTTCTACCGACCTAGGTATTTTCTTTAATTTGCTTAAGGGAGTTTGATAGGTGACTCCTGCCCAATCCGGCTAACAGGACAGATATTTTAATTCCAAAATTATCCAGAAGGAGAATGAAAACCACGCTCCAGAGGATTAGCTTCAAGATGGTAATTGTACTTTTTAAGACTTGTTTTTTAGCAGAATCTCTTTCTTTTTTTACCCAGTAAATTTCCAAACCATAGGTAATAAGAGATATCAAAAATCGTACTCCGAAAAAAGTTAATATGGTTATGACGAAAATATTAAAAAATTTCTCCATTTGTTGATTCATAGTTAGCTGCTTAATACTGATATAAAAAGCACCAAAATAAGTTAAATTTATAAAAGGATTTAATCTTTCCTCGAAAGTTTTAACAAATTTTGCATCTACCTTATTAATGCCCTTTTTTGCCCAGTTTTTCATTAACTTTCGTAATATATTTTTTAATATCTGGATAGATATTATTAATAAGATAAAAGTAATCAAGGCAACAAGGTAATCAACTATCCTGTTCTGGAAATATATTTGTTGCAAAAAATCATTGATCATTTTTACTTCTCCTTTTTATGATTATCTTATGATTATCTATGAAATGATATTTATTATTTGGAAAGATGAGTCATTTATTTAATTAGAAGATAATTTTATTATAACACAAGAGCAGAAGGGAAATATTTTTGGGAAATAAAATATAAAATTTGCCTTGAGGTTATTTTATGGGGAAAGTGTCTGATGATATAATTAAAAAGGGAAATAGTATGGGAGGGTACTCGTCTTTAAATGAACCCAGGTTTATATGGTTTGCAGGAAGATAGTTCAGGAATTATTTAAATAACTGTATGATCTAGTAAGGAATTAATTAAATGCGAGATAGAAGATTTGTTGCCCAACATCGAGGTGGTTTACTAAAAAAAGAGCATCACTATCTGCTTATGAACTGGGCAGTTCGTTGTGCAGAACATATATTGCCACTCTTGGGTGAAAAGATAGATGAACGTCTTATTAAGGCATTAAAAGTAGCTAAAGGATGGCCAGTTGGGGGAGCCTCAGTAGGAGAAGCTAGAAAAGCTTCTTTAGATGCTCATACAGTAGCCCGAGAATCTTCTAATCCCACCATTATCGCCATTGCCCGTTCAGTAGGGCAGGCGGTAGCTACTGCTCATATGGCTGACCATGCCTTAGGTGCAGCTTTATATGCCTGGAGAGCAGTTAAAAATGCTGGAAAAAAGATAGAATTAGAAAGAAGATGGCAGGAAGAACAATTACCTTTAGAAATTAAAGAAATGGTTCTAGCTGCCCTCAAAGATAAAGGGAAGTATTTAAAATCTAAGAGAATTCAAAGATTAAAGAAATATACTGATTGATTTCGATTATTTTTGGAATTAATCAAAATTTTAGATCGTGATGTAGAATATTAAGAGAAAGGTTATTTTGGTTTTAGATATAATCGTAACATATTGAGAGCACGGCGACAGGCTCTAAGACGAATCAAATGCCGGTTTCCCCATAGCTGGTGTTTTTGGAATATAGTCTTTTTACCATCTGATAAAGCTATGTAAACTAAGCCTACTTCTTTTTTTTCAGTGGCGCCTCCTGGGCCAGCAATACCAGTGATACCAATACCAATATCACTATTACATTTTTTTCTAACCTCTGCGGCCATCAATTGGGCAACTTCTTTACTGACTTCGCCATATTTCTCGATTATTGCCGAGGGTATTTTTAATAGATCCCTTTTAACCCTGGCACTATAACTTATGACTCCTCCCTGAAAGTATTCAGAGCTTCCTGATATACGGGTAATAATTTCACCCAGCATCCCCCCTGTACAGGATTCTGCTACTGCGATTTTTAACTTCCTGGCTTTTAACAAATTACCTACCACCTCTTCTATAGTTTCTTCATCGCTTCCGTAAATATAATTGCCTAGTATTTTGGTTAATTGTTTAATGGAAGACTGTAATATTTGATTTGCTTTTTTTTCGCTCTTAGCCCGGGCGGTAATCTGAACCTGAATATCTTCCGGATTAGCATAAATTCCAAAAGCACAATTTTTCTGTTTATTAATATAGTCGCGGATTAATTCATTTACTGATGATTCTCCTAAGCCAGTTATTTTTAAAATTTTCGATTTTTTAACGAAGGGAGGAGGAAATTTTTCTTTAAAATAGGGCAATAAATACTCTTCTATTAGCTTTTCCATTTCGTGAGGAACGCCGGGTAGAGAACAAATAGTTTTATTGCCTATTTCTAAAATCATTGCTGGGGCAGTACCATATTGGTTAATAATAATCTTTGCCCCTTCTGGAAGGTAGGCTTGTTTTAGATTACTGGTATTCATTTTAATTTTTATTTTATTAAGTACTTTTTTCAGGTGTTCCTCTGCTTCTGGATATTTGATCAGTTTTAGATTCAGAGTTTTAGCAATAGTCGAATAGGTAATATCATCTTCCGTAGGGCCTAAGCCTCCAGTAGTAATAATTAAGTCAGAGTTTTGCAAGGCATATTGTAGAGTAGAGGAGAGGGATTCTTTATTATCACCAACTTCTATAATATGTTTTACTTCAATGTTCAATTCAGCTAATTTCTTTACAATGAAATTGGAATTAGTATCTATAATGTCTCCTCTTAATATTTCACTTCCGATACAGATAATTTCTGCTTGCATATATTTCCTTTCTTTATTTTCCCTCGATTTTCGCTAATCGGGCTCTAATGGTATTAACCCAGAGGTGTGCTTCTCTTACTGGAAGAGGTAATTTATATTTATCTATACATTTTAACACAACTTCAAGGGAAGTTAAAACATCAATTTTATGGCCCGGGGAAATAAAAATAGGCTTAACTCCCTTCCTGGTTCTAAGTACCGCGCCAACTATTTCTTTACTTTCCTTTAAAAAAGTATAATCTCCTTCCCTTTCTCCAACCGCAAAGTAATTACCCCATAATTTGGTTTTGGTACAACCAATGGTAGGCTTGTCCAGTAATAATCCTAGGTGAGTAGCTATTCCCATTCTTCTGGGGTGAGCAATCCCCTGCCCATCAAAGAGAATTATATCTGGTTCATTTACTACTTTTTCCCAGGCGGCTAATAATGCTGGTCCTTCTCTAAAAGTAAGAAGTCCTGGAATATAGGGAAAATTAACTGGCTGAACAGAATATTGACGTTCAATAATTTCCCAGGACTGGAATTTTAAGATCACTATCCCTCCTATCATTTTATTTTTATGATAACTGACATCGGCTCCAGCAATTATTTCTATTTTGGGGCAGGATTTATACAAAAATACCTGTTTTCTTAATGCCTCTTGAATCTGAATTGCCTCTTTAGGACTAACCTTAAAGGAATGCAAATTAAAATATTCCAAATAATTTTTCTCCTCGAGAAGTTTTTAGAGTATTTTTTTAATTTTAAGTTAATTCGCCCTAATGCCTCACATAAAAATATAAAGGAAATACGATACGCTGCCTCAAGTAGAAATATAAATGAAAGGATCCATATCTTTTTCTTTTTCTTTACTCATCTCTTGCTTT
>Ga0067045_1029601_pt1 | contig 19484 bp, 19 predicted proteins | sample TerdegcTABiofilm_FD_59184 | JGI IMG/M metagenome (GOLD analysis project Ga0067045, IMG submission 59184) | Combined Assembly of (Gp0054472, Gp0054536) Wastewater bioreactor microbial communities from Singapore -Terephthalate degrading... | reverse complement strand
CACCTGTACGAAGAAACCCTGCGCGAGAAGCTGATGCAAGAGCTGATCGCCGCGTACAACGAAAAAGAAGACCAGGCGGGCGCCGAAGCCCTGCGCACCTTCGAGAAGCAAATCGTGTTGCGCGTGCTGGACGACCTGTGGAAAGACCACCTGTCGACCATGGACCACCTGCGCCACGGTATCCACTTGCGTGGCTACGCCCAGAAGAACCCGAAGCAGGAATACAAGCGCGAGTCGTTCACGCTGTTCTCCGAGCTGCTGGATTCGATCAAGCGCGACTCGATCCGGGTTCTGTCCCACGTTCAGGTACGTCGCGAAGATCCGATCGAAGAAGAGCAACGCCTGCGTCAGGAAGCCGAGGCGCTGGCCGCTCGCATGCAGTTCCTGCACGACGAAGCACCTGGCCTGGAGCAACCGGAGCTGTTGGGTGAAGAGGTCGATGTGGCCCTCGCCACCGCGCCGGTACGCAACGAGCAGAAGCTGGGCCGCAACGAGCTGTGCTACTGCGGTTCGGGCAAGAAATTCAAGCATTGCCACGGGCAGATCCAGTAAAACCCGTCGTCAACGCTGAAATACCCACGCCGCGACCGGCATCAGCCGTCGCGGCGTTTTACCATTCGAAGCACCGACGCCGCGCGCCAGAAAGCGTGGCGCCCCGGGTGCAGACATTATCTAGTGAGGAGCGCATTCATGGCTGTTGGTCTTGGTCCTTTGCCCACGTTGCACCCGGTTGCCGGTTTTGAACTCGGTATCGCTTCGGCTGGCATCAAGCGCCCTGGGCGCAAGGATGTCGTGGTCATGCGCTGTGCCGAAGGCTCGACCGTCGCCGGTGTGTTCACCTTGAACGCTTTCTGCGCCGCGCCGGTGATCCTGGCCAAGCAACGAGTCCAGGGCGCAGTGCGTTACCTGCTGACCAACACCGGCAACGCCAACGCCGGCACCGGTGAGCCGGGCCTGGCTGCCGCCGAGCGGACCTGCGCCAAGCTGGCCGAACTGACCGGTGTCGACGCGAGCCAGGTGCTGCCGTACTCCACGGGGGTGATCGGCGAACCGTTGCCCGTGGAGAAGATCGAAGGCGCGCTGCAGGCCGCCCTCGATGACCTGTCGGAAAACAACTGGGAAGCCGCGGCCACCGGGATCATGACCACTGACACCCTGCCCAAGGGCGCCAGCCGGCAATTCCAGCACGACGGCGTGACCATCACCGTCACTGGCATCAGCAAAGGCGCCGGGATGATTCGCCCGAACATGGCGACCATGCTGGGCTACATCGCCACCGACGCCAAAGTGTCCCGCGAAGTGCTGCAGAACCTGATGCTGGACGGTGCCAACAAGTCGTTCAACCGCATCACCATCGATGGCGATACCTCGACCAACGATTGCTGCATGCTGATCGCCACCGGCCAGGCGGCACTGCCAGAAATTACCGAGGCCAGCGGCCCGTTGTTCGCGGCGCTCAAGCAGGCGGTGTTCGAGGTGTGCATGGACGTGGCACAGGCCATCGTGCGTGACGGCGAAGGGGCGACCAAGTTCGTCACCGTCGAAGTCAATGGCGGCGGCAACCACCAGGAGTGCCTGGACGTGGGCTACACCGTGGCACACTCGCCGCTGATCAAGACCGCGCTGTTCGCCTCCGACCCGAACTGGGGCCGGATCCTGGCCGCTGTCGGCCGTGCCGGCGTGCCGAACCTGGACGTGAGCAAGATCGACGTGTTCCTTGGCGAAGTGTGCATCGCCAGCCGTGGCGCCCGCGCGGCCAGCTACACCGAGGCCCAGGGTTCGGCGGTGATGCAGCGTGAGGAAATCACCATTCGCATCGAGCTGGGCCGTGGTGACTGCAGCGAAACCATCTGGACCACCGACCTGTCCCACGAATACGTGAAGATCAACGCCGAATACCGCACCTGACGCACTCCGGGCAGGCCTTGCTTCTCCTGCAGGAGCAAGGCTTGCCCGCGATGCAGGCCGCAGGCCTGCCGCTTGTCCCCTCAGCCAAAGGTCCCCGAACATGAGCTACCACCTGATCATCGGCGACAAACTGTACTCCTCCTGGTCCCTGCGCGGTGCCCTGGCACTGGATCTCGCTGGCGCGACCTACACCGAAGAACTGATCAAACTCAACCAGCCCGATACCCGCGAGAGGCTGCTCAAGCATTCGCCGACGGCCAAGGTGCCACTGCTCAAGACCGAGCACGGGACCATTGCCGACTCGTTGGCGATTGCCGAGTACCTGGTCGAGCGTTTCCCTGATGCCGGGCTCTGGCCCAAGGACATCGCCGCCCGTGCCCAGGCGCGTTCGGCGTGCGCACAAATGCACAGCGGTTTTTTTGCAATCCGCGGCAACATGCCGTTTGACCTGAGCCGTGACGCGCCGCTGACGCCGATGCCGGCCGAGGTGCAGGCCGAGATCCAGCGGATGCTGGCGCTGTGGGCCGAGTGCCGCGCCGCCGCTGCAGAAGCCGGGCCGTTCCTGTTCGGCACAGTCAGCCTGGCCGACGCGTTTTTTGCCCCGATTGCCGTGCGCCTGCGCACCTATCAAGTCGAGTTACCGCCGGTCGACGCGGCCTATGTCGAGACGATTTACCAATGGCCAGCCTTCAAGGCCTGGCAGCAAGCTGGTCTGGAGGAAGTAGCGCGGTGAAACGAGTCCATGTAGCCGCAGCGGTGATCCGCGATGCCAGCGGCAAGATCCTGATCGCGCGCCGCGCCGATACCCAACACCAGGGCGGCCTCTGGGAGTTTCCCGGGGGTAAGGTCGAGGAGGGTGAAGCCGTGCAGGCTGCGCTCGCCCGCGAACTGCAGGAAGAGCTGGGCATCGGCGTCACGGCCGCGCGGCCGTTGATCAAGGTCCAGCATGATTATCCGGACAAACAGGTGCTGCTGGATGTCTGGGAGGTGTCGGCCTTCAACGGCGAGCCCCACGGTGCCGAAGGCCAGCCATTGGCCTGGGTGACCGCACGGGAGCTGGGCGACTACGAGTTTCCCGCGGCCAACCAGCCGATCGTCGCGGCGGCGCGCTTGCCGGCTGAGTACCTGATTACCCCAGAGGACCTGGAAACCCCGGCCCTGCTGCGCGGAATCCAGAAAGCCATCGCCGGCGGGATCAAGCTGATCCAGCTGCGGGCACCCAACGGTTATGACCCCAAGTACCGCGATCTGGCGGTGGATGCGGTGGGCTTGTGTGCCGGCAAGGCGCAATTGATGCTCAAGGGGCCGTTCGAGTGGTTGGGGGATTTCCCTTCGGCCGGTTGGCACATCACGGCGGCGCAGCTGCGCAAGTATGCCAGTGCAGGTCGTCCGTTACCGGCTTCGCGCTGGTTGGCGGCGTCCTGTCACAACGCTGAGGAACTGAGCCTGGCCGAGCAGATGGGCGTGGACTTTGTCACCCTGTCGCCAGTGCAGCCGACCCAGACTCATCCTGACGCTGCGCCATTGGGCTGGGAGCAGGCTTCGCAGTTGATCACCGGTTTCAGCAAGCCGGTGTTCCTGTTGGGCGGGGTTGGTCCTGAAGAACGGCAGAAGGCCTGGGACGCAGGGGCCCAGGGTGTCGCGGGGATTCGGGCGTTCTGGCCTGGGGCCTGATGGGTTGTTGCATTTGCCGGCCCCATCGCGAGCAGGCTCCTCCCACAGTGGATATGGGGACTCGCAGGTTTTGCATGCGGCCACCAAATCCTGTGGGAGCGGGCTTGCCCGCGATGACAGCCTTGAATGCGCGGCTGATCTTCGGGGCTAAGCCTCAGGTTTGGCCGCCGCCTGCCAAAGAATTTCGTTGATCCCCTGACGCTTGGCAATCAAGCGCGCCGCCACGAACAACAGATCCGACAAACGATTGATGTAGGCCAGGCCCACCCCGGCCAAGGGCTCGATTGCGTTCAGCTGCTGGCAACGGCGTTCGGCGCTGCGGGCCAGGCTACGGCAGACGTGCGCCTGGGCGATCAGTGCCGAGCCGCCTGGCAAAATGAAATTCTCCAGTGGTCCCAGTTCCTCGTTCCAGGTATCGATGGCCGATTCCAGGCGTTCGACTTCCGCCCCATTCAGCGCTTGGTACACCGGCATTGCCAGCTCACCGCCGAGGTCGAACAGGCGATGCTGGCATGGCTCCAGCACGTCGCTGATTTGCCTCAGGCCCGGATAGTTGTGGCTCTGTTCAGCCAGTGCTGCCAGCAGCAGGCCGAGTTGGCTGTTGAGGGTGTCGACTTCGCCGATGGCCTCGACCCGCGGATGGTCCTTGGGCACGCGACGACCGTCGCCCAGCCCGGTTTCACCGGCGTCGCCGGTGCGGGTGTAAATCTTCGACAGGCGAAAGCCCATGCTTAGCGCTCCAGTTGTTTGAGTTCGTGAGAGGCGAGGGGGGAGCCGGCCAGGGGCAGGCGCAAGGTAAAACAGGTGCCTTGACCCAGGGTCGACTGCACTTCCATCTGGCCCTTGTGGTTGTTGGTGATGATGAAATATGACACCGAAAGCCCCAGGCCCGTGCCCTGGCCGATTTCCTTGGTGGTGAAGAAGGGTTCGAAGGTGCGTTTGCGCACGTTCTCGCTCATGCCGATGCCGTTGTCCTCGACCTGGATCTCGGCCCAGGGCGGGTTCAGGCGGGTGCGCAGGATGATGCGCCCGGGTTCGCTGTCGTCTTCGCGCAGGTGAATCGCCTGGGCTGCGTTTTTCAGCAGGTTGAGCAGCACTTGTTCCAGTTCGTTGGCGGTGCCGGGCACCGGCCCCAGTTGCGGGTCGAACTGGCGAATGATGGCCTGGCCCTTGAAGTCGAAGCCAATGGCCAGGTCGAAGTCGTTGCCGGCAATCTCCACGGCCTGGTCGATCAGGGCCGGCAGGTCGCAAGGGGCCATCTGTCGGTTGCTGCGGCGGCTGAAGCTGAGCATGTGGGTGACGATCTTCGCGGCGCGGGCTCCGGCCTGCTGGATGCCATCCAGCAGTTGCGGGACTTCTCGGCTGCGCAGGTATTGATTGACGTTGTCCAGCTCGACGCCAAGCTGCTCAGCCGTCTCGAGGTTTTTCGGCAGCTCGTTCGACAGCCGCCGACGGATGTTCTGCACGTTGTGCAGGATGGCGCCCAGGGGGTTGTTGATTTCGTGGGCCATGCCCGCCGCCAGGCCGCCGACCGAGAGCATCTTCTCCGATTGCACCATCATTTCTTCCAGGGACAGGCGCTGGGTGATGTCGTCGATCCGAATCACCACGCCGCGCCCGGCGCCACCCATCAACGGGTAGAAGGTCAGGGCATAGTGCCTGGCTTCATCGTCCTTGACCCAGGTGACCCGCTCGATCTTGACCACGCTGTGCTGCTCGACGGTTTCCTTGAGCTGTGGCAGGAACGGCTTGAGCGGTTCAAAGGCGAGGAAGATCGGCTGGTTCAACGCTTCGTCCAGGCGGGTCCCGGAAAGCGCGCTGGCCTCCTGGTTCCACTGGGTCACGTAGAGCTGCTCGTCGAGGGCGATCAACGCCGAGGGCATGGAGTCGATGATGCTGTTGAGGTAGTTCTGGAACCCGGTGAGCTTCTTCTCGATCTTGCTGCGTACCTGGACCTCCAGTTCCAGCTTGCGGTTGGTGTGCCGGGTCTCCTCGGCCAGGCCCTGGGCCTGGTCGTAGGCGGCCTGGGAGTCGTCCCGGGCGCGCTTGAGTTGTTGTTCGCGGGCTTCGATACGCGAGAGCATGGTGTTGAAGGCTTCGGCGAGGCTGCCGATTTCATCGAGGTTGCCGCGGGAGGCACGCAGGGCGTAGTTCTCTTCGCGGGTGACCTGGCGGGACAGCTCCTCGAGTTGATGGATCGGCTGGGTAATCAGGCGTTTGATCTGCTGGGCAATCAGCAGCCACAGCAGCACGCTGAAAATCAGGATGCCCAGGCTGGCGGTGAGCGTGCCCGTGTAGAACGCCATCGGTAATTCGCTACTGGCTACCAGCAGCAAATGACCGGGCTCCTGGCCCGGACGCAGCAGGGTGATCACTTGATTGCTGCGAAACTCGGTGGCTTGCCAGTCTTCGACATGGCGATAGCGCTTGGGCAGCTCAAGGGGGTCGCCCCGTTGCATCTGGGCCAGCAGTCGACCCTCGGCGTCGTACAGCGCGGCGGCGCGCAGGGGCGTATAGCTGTTGAGTTCGTGGAGCAGTTTTTCCCCGTCTGCCGGCGAGTTAAGGGCCTGGCTGGCAATCGATGGGTTGGCGACCAGCCGGCCGATGGTCTGCAGGGCCTGTGGTGCCATGCTTTCCTGGGAGATCCAATAGGCGGCGCTGATAAAGGTCAGGTTGGCCACCAGCAGGACGGTGATCAACAGCACCAACAGGGCCGCCAGCAGTTTCTGGCCGACCGGTAGGTTTTCAAGGCGCTGGCGCAAGGGCATCGGGGTCGTCGCTGAAGAAGAACAGGAGGCCAGCGTAGCCGCTGCTCAGTCGCTGGGCAATCCGCGTGTTCGCAGGTGGGCCATCAGGCGCTGCTGCAACTGATTAAGGTGTGGCAGCACCAGTTGATGGCGTGCGGCGACCTCGCAGGCGTGGCCCAGCAGGTAGCTGATTTCGGTACGGCGCTGGTTGGCCACGTCCTGGTACATGGACGAGTAGTTGGCGGCGGTGGCCAGGATCACCCGCTCGACCTCCTGCTGCAGGTCTTGCGCCGCTGCGGGCTGGCCACAGTGTTCGAGCAACAGAGCCAGTTCACTGCACAGGGTGGCGACTTCGCATTGGTGCTGCTGCAGGCCACCATTGCGGCAATCGTGGAGCACCGTCAGCGGATTGATCGCACAATTGAGCGCCAGTTTGCGCCACAGCCGGGTCAGGATGTCCACGCTCCAGGCATGGGGGATGCCGGCGGCTTCAAGGTCGTCGAGCCAGATCGGTGCCACCGGATGGCTGCTATCGCCGAGCCAGGTGTAGCCATGGCCGGCGAACACGACCCGCCAGTCGCCATCGCGAAACGCGCCTTCGGTGCTGGAGGCAAAAATGCAGCGCGCCTGGGGCACCCGTGCGGCGACGGCGTCCTGGCTGCCGAGACCGTTCTGCAGCAGGATCAACTCGGCAGCAGGGGCCAGGCGATGGGCCAGTTGCGCGACGGCGGCCTCGGCGTCGTACGCCTTGCAGGCCACCAGCAGACGCTCGATTGGCGCGTCATTGGCGAGGGTTTCGGCCGGCACCGGATAACACTGGGCCTGGCCTTGTTCCACCAGGGTCAGGCCGCCGGCCGCCTGATAAGCCTGTAGGCGTGCCGTATCGCGCACGATCAACCGTACCGGCAGGCCGGCGCGCGCCAGGCGGGTGGCCCACAAGGTGCCGAGGCTGCCTGCGCCGAGGATATGCCAGGTGGTCGACATCAGTTTTGTGCTCTGATTGGCAGGTGCATGTGCGGCTCGCAGATTCGAATGGGCAAGACCCGTTATAATCAGCGCGGATTTTAACCGCAAGCCAGGCGTACACCTGAGTTATTGTGCGCGCCCATTTTTAATTGGAGAGATTACATGCCGTCGTTCGACGTGGTATCCGAACTGGACAAACACGAAGTCACCAACGCGGTCGAAAACGCCGTCAAGGAACTCGACCGTCGTTATGACCTGAAAGGCAAAGGCAGCTTCGAGTTCAAGGAAAAGGACCTGACCGTCAACCTGACCGCCGAGGCCGACTTCCAGCTTGAGGCGATGATCGAGATCCTCAAGCTGGCGCTGGTCAAGCGCAAGATCGACGTACAGTGCCTTGAGGTCAAGGATGCCTTCGCCTCCGGCAAGCTGGTGAAGCAGGAAGCGGTCCTCAAGGAAGGCATCGACAAAGAGCTGGCGAAGAAGATCGTGGCTCACGTCAAGGACGCCAAGCTCAAGGTCCAGGCCGCCATCCAGGGCGAGCAGGTACGCATCACCGGCAAGAAGCGTGATGACCTGCAAGACGCGATCGCCGCGTTGCGCGCCAAGGAATTCGGCATGCCGCTGCAGTTCAACAACTTTCGCGACTGATCAGTCATCAGGGAACCTCTCGGCGTAATTGACGTCCGAGGCCCAAGCAATAGCAGAAATGATTGAGCCCTGGCGGTTCGATCTTTCTGCTGCTTGGTTTTTAAGTGCCGGGTAGCCGGGAATCAGGAGAAAAAGATGGATTTGAACGCTGAAGTGGACAACCTGGTCAAGGCTTCCCAGGCCTGGATCCCGATGATCATGGAGTACGGCAGCCGGGTGCTGCTGGCGGTCCTCACCCTGGCCATTGGCTGGTGGTTGATCAACAAGCTGACCACCAAGGTTGGCAAACTGCTGGCGCTGCGCAATGCCGACCTGGCCTTGCAGGGGTTTATCAGCAGCCTGGCGAACATCGTTCTCAAGGTGCTGCTGGTCGTCAGTGTCGCGTCGATGATCGGCGTCGAGACCACCTCCTTTGTCGCCGCTATCGGTGCCGCGGGCCTGGCCATTGGCCTGGCGTTGCAAGGCAGCCTGGCGAACTTCGCCGGTGGGGTGCTGATCCTGCTGTTCCGTCCGTTCCGTATCGGTGACTTCATTGAAGCCCAGGGCACGGCGGGTACTGTCGACAGCATCCAGATTTTCCATACGATCATCCGTACTGGCGACAACAAGACCGTCATTGTGCCGAACGGCGTGCTGTCCAACGGCATCATCACCAACACCAACCGTCAGTTGACCCGCAAAGTGGTATTCGATGTGGGCGTGGACTACGAAGCGGACCTGCAGAAGGCCCGTGCCGTGCTGCTGGAACTGGCCAAGGATGCGCGGGTCCTGACCGATCCTGCGCCGGTGGCGGTGGTTTCGGTCCTGGGTGATAGCGCGATCACACTATCGCTGCGTGTTTGGGTGAAGACAGCAGACTACTGGGACGTGATGTTCCACTTTAATGAACACTCCCGTGATCGCTTGAAAGAGGCGGGTATTGATATTCCGTTTCCACAGCGCGTGATTCGTGTAGTTCAAGAAATGGCGTAACGTAAAAGCGCTACCGCTTGGCTTACTGGCCAGGCAGTGACTTAGAACCCAAGGGGCGATAAACCCCTTGGTTTTTTTTATATCGGTAGCTTTCAAATAGAGTGGCTGCTTACTATTAGCTTGCTACTTAATTGTTTCTGAAGAGTGTGTGCGCCTGTCATCAAGTTGCAATAAAAAAGCCCCTCACCTTTTCGGGGGAGGGGCTTTTATTTGAGCCAGGCTCAAGACGCTAGGCAATAACCACTGATTACAAAATGTTCAGAGGGTATTCAGCGATGATACGCACGTCGTTGTTGTCGGCGGTGTAATCAGCGTTGTAAGCGTTGTTTGCACGGTAGATTGCGCTACGCAGACGCAGGGACAGATCCTTGGCCGGACCTTCCTGGAACACATACTTCGTTTCGAAGTTGAATTCGTGTTCCTTGCCTTCCGAACCGCTAGTGGTATCGATGTTGTTACCGTAGACATAACGGGACATGAAGCTCAGGCCTGGCACGCCGTAGGTGGCCATGTTCAGGTCATAACGAGCCTGGTACGACTTCTCGTCCTTGCCGATGAAGTCGGAGATCTGGATGGAGTTGGCTACGAAGATCGTGCCGTTACCATCAACGCCGTACAGGTAGTTGGTGTCACCGGAGGACTGCTGGTAGCCCAGGGTGAATTTGTGTGCGCCCAGGCTGTAAGCGGCTGCCAAGCTCCACAGTTTGTTGTCCAGTGGGCCGTACAGCGCTGCGCCCTGGTCTTTGGTCTTGTAGGCGTTCAGGTCGAAGTTCAGCGACTGATCGTCATTGATCGGCAGGGTGTAGTTGGCGTTGATGTATTGCTTCTTGAAGTAGTCGTCTACGTCGGAAGCAGCAAAGCCGGCTACGAAGTTATCGGTGAACTGGTAGGTAGCACCACCGATGTTGGCGCTGGTCAGGCCAGGCGAGTGCGGACCGTTGATGCTGTCCTTGCCCATGCCAGTCTGCGAGCTCAGCGCAGTCAAGCGACCCAGGTTGACTTCCAGGCCCTTGATTTCCTTGCTGGTGATGATGGTGCCTTCAGCAACTTCTGGCAGCAGGCGGCTGTCGTCAGTCGAGAAAACCGGGCTGGCAACGAATTGACGGCCGTATTTCAGAGTGGTGTCGGAGAGACGGAATTTGACTGCCGCGCCGCCTTTCGATTGGGTGTCTTCCGGGTTGCCATCGCTGTCGCGAGCGAACAGACCGTTACCAGCGCGACCTGCGCCGCCATCCAGCTTGGCAGTACCGCCAACAAAGGCGTCCAGACCTACGCCGATGGTGCCTTGAGTGAAGCCGGACTCGTAGGTGATCAGTTCGCTGATACCGGTGTCCTGACGATAGCCGCTCTTGTAGCCGCCACCTGGCTTGGCAATGTTGCCAGCGCCGTTACGGAAGTCACGGTTCATGTACTCGATACGAGTCTTGGCTTTCAGACTTTGGTCTTCAACAAAGCCTTTGGCTTCGTCCTGGGAGGACGCGATTGCGAACTGCGAGGTGCCTGCTGAAACAGCCAGTGCGATCATGCTCCACTTCATCACGCGCATCGTGATTTGCTCCTTTGGTTTTTTTGAAGAGTTCTGCCGTCCCACCTGTTTTTTTATCTGGGCGGCTCTTTCTTTTTGTGTCGGCGCAAACTTATATCACGCCGACAATGTTGGCGATACTTGCGCTTTCAACCTTTCAGCTTCTTTACGGCCTTGTCGCAATATGCGCGTTGGAGGTCGTATTTTTGCAAAATCTGTGCATTCGGACTGACAACTTCAGCGCTGTTTTACAAGGCGTGTGCGTCAGAAAAAGTGTCCTTGTCTTGCACTTGAATCTCCGTGGGCTTCCGTGCCGCTATTCTTATAGGTCTAAAGGGTTCCACTTCCAGCGGGTGCCTTATAGACGATGTGGGAATGAATGCAACAAGCGTGCACAAATCGGCTTTTTACCTGCGTTTTTTTATGAAACGCCCGTTTCAACTCACCAAACCGAATAAATACGGGGCTTTCGAGACCGTTTTGTTTGGACTTGACTCCGTAGCTCTTCTGGTGTTGCACCATGCCTGTGCATGGGTGAACGTGAAAAATGTTACCGGTTCACCCTTTGGGGTGTGTAAACGGCGGATGCTCGGAGAAATCAGCTTAGACGTGGATTGATTTTTTGCTGGATTTTTTTTCATCTTTTACATGGACTTCACACTTTTGCCGAGGGCGGCGCGGGTCCTGGAGGGGTGTTCGCTTTTGGGCTGGCGGGGCGACGGTTCCTTCATGGTGCGCGGGGATGGCAAATGTCCTGTGTTGGGGCGTTTGCCGGTTAGAGCGCGGTAGGGTGTCGGGTTTTTGCGTGCAGGGAGCTGATTTTTCGCCGTGAACCGCATCGGGTTCGCGGGTATGCTGCTCATGTATGGCCGGCGCATTAGCCTTGAAGGCTGGCGCCAGGCTTCAATCATCGACTATGCAGGAGTGCCCGCGGTGTTTGCTTTGGATTCACGACTTGAACAAGACACCCTGACCATTGGGGATTTCCCGCTCAGCCGCTTGCTGTTGTCCAATGACTCGAATTATCCCTGGTTCATCCTGGTTCCGCGGCGTGCGGATATCAGTGAGTTGTTTCAGTTAGAGGCGGCCGATCAACAGCAGTTGTGGCGGGAAACAACGCTGTTGGCCGAGACACTCAAGGATTCGTTCGACGCCGACAAGTTGAATGTGGCGACCCTGGGTAATGTGGTCAGCCAGTTGCACATGCACGTCATCGTGCGCAAACGTGAGGATGCCGCCTGGCCGGCACCGGTCTGGGGCAAGCACCCGGCACGTCCCTATACCGCCGAGCAAGTGGCGGCGATTCGTGAGCGCCTGCGTCTGGTGTTGAGCGATGGTTTCACTTTTCTGGAGGGTTGAGCCATGAGCCTGGAAGAGCGCGTTATGGACCTGGAAAGTCGCCTGGCGTTTCAGGATGACGCCATCGAGGCGATGAATGATGTGCTGGTCACTCAGCAGCGGGTCGTCGAGCGACTGCAGTTGCAGATGGCAGCGCTGCTCAAGCGTCAGGAAGAAATGGGCGGCCAGTTCGAGGCGTTCGAAGAGGAAGCGCCGCCACCGCACTATTGAGTGTCAATGGCGACTGCCCATCGGCAGGCAATAAAAAAACCGCGAAGCAGCCTGGCTGCATCGCGGTTTTTTTTCGAGCGGGTAACGAGGTCGGGATCAGCGACGCGGCAGGGCCGCGATCACGTCTTCCGCTTGCAGGCCTTTATCCCGGTTCATCACCGAGAACTCCACGCGCTGGCCTTCGACCAGAACGCGGTGACCCTCGCCACGAATGGCGCGAAAGTGCACAAAAATATCATCTCCGGAGTCACGGGAAATGAAACCGAAACCCTTGGAGGTGTTGAACCACTTCACGGTGCCGGTATCCCGGTTGGTCATGTCGTAGTTTTGATGAGTCGCGGCAGCGGGTGAGGACTTGTAGAAGCTGATGGCTAGGTGCAGCAGGACTGCGACCAACGCAACGATGAGGCTGAACAGCACTGCGGGGTGACCGCCGATTTCCGGCATCGGTGCCAGCAGTGTCAGGGTTTGCAGGACAACGGCAAGCACCAGCAAGGCGCTGACCAGGTTTTGCAGTTGATGGCGAGGACCTTTGTTCCAGTAAGGGATCACCGGAGCGAGGGTCAGGTTGAGCAGACCGAAGAACGCCAGGTACAGCGCGTCAGGTTGTTGCAGGTAAGGTATGGCTTCGGTTCGCAAGCTAGGGATGAAGGACAACAGCAAAGCTGCTGCGCCCGTTAGCAGGTGGACGATTTTCAACATTTTAATTGACTCACGTTAAGACGGATCGCAAGGAAGAGCTGATTGAGTACGGTTCGCTTCTGAACAATGGGAGGCGTTGGACACGTACCCGGTATCAGCCTATGCACGGCACGCGGGGAAATAGCGGCAGTGACACGGCGTCTATTTAACAGCAAAGACCGTACCTTCTCAAATCAGCGCAGAGGGCGCGTGCGCCGGGGTGGTCGGCGATTTGCGTCGGGGCATCGGGGGGTGGTGGCCGAAGGCTTGTTTTAGAGGCTTCAGCCCCTATTGGCGGGCGCCGATCGGCCAGCAAAGAAGCAACCGGCACAGAGCCGGGACTCTTGCTACAGTGAGGGCGCACCTGTGCAATGGACTTCATCACTGACAAGGGGAACAGCATGGCAATTGATATCGGTATCAGCGAGGCGGATCGCAAGTCCATCGTCGATGGGCTTTCGCGGTTGCTCTCGGACACGTATGTGCTCTATCTGAAAACCCATAACTTCCACTGGAATGTCACCGGTCCCATGTTTCGGACCCTGCACTTGATGTTCGAAGAGCAGTACACCGAGTTGGCCCTGGCGGTGGATCTGATTGCCGAGCGTATTCGTGCATTGGGTTTTCCGGCCCCAGGCGCCTATTCAATTTACGCACGACTTTCTTCCATTAAAGAAGAGGAGGGGGTACCCAGTGCCGAAGCGATGATCCAGCAACTTGTCCAGGGGCAGGAAGCGGTCACCCGTACCGCGCGCGGGATATTTCCCCTGCTGGAAAAAGTCAGCGATGAACCCACCGCGGACCTGCTGACGCAGCGCATGCAAGTCCATGAGAAAACCGCCTGGATGCTGCGTTCGCTGCTGGACGGCCAGTAATTCTGAGCTGATTGATGGCGCCGGTCTGCCGGCGCCATCCGCGCGAGTTGTCGCGTCCGGGTTCGGGAAAGGTCTCGGGCACTGATGGCGCTTTTCCGTGCCTCTTGCGGGACTCTTCCTGCGCCATCTTTCCGTTTCGCTGTTGCATGTAGGAGAGTGCTAATAGTCTTGTTGTTGCTGTCGGCTTGTCCTACGTCTGCGGTTATAAAAGCATCTGGAAATATGTATCTGCTTACGTTTTTATAACGACATGGAACGTTGTTATAAATGGAATGGCAAAGGAGTGTCAGACATATGGTTAGAATTTTAGCGACAGGAGCCGATGAAGTTTCCAGGCCTCAGGATATAAAGATCGATCCCTTCGTACGTGAGTTTGACATGGGCCTGGCACAGCCTTTGGCCAGGTCGGTCCGCTTGAATGGGTTTGCCACCTGCCTGCGGCTGGAACAGGTGTACTGGAATATCCTGGCCAGTATTGCCAGGAATAATTGCTGTTCGGTCAACGCCTTGCTGTCCCGGGTTGATCGCGAGGTGCACCTGCGCCATGGCGGGGTGAAGAACTTCAGTGGCCTGGTCCGGGTGATGTGTGTCGTGCACAGCTTGGACCAGGGCGCCGTGGGCATGGAATGACGTCGAGGGGCCGGGGCAGTGCGGCCGGTACGCCCAAGTGCCGGTCGCCATCGGCCCCGGATGCGGCCCCTGTGCAGCGTTACGGCTGCACAGGCTCGATTTAATCGATATAATCCCGCTCTTTGCCGCCAAACCCATTGTTTGCGCGGGATGAACCTGATCGCCGAGACAACCCCATGCCGATGTACGACTATCAATGTGCTTCCTGTGGTCATCAGTTGGAAGCCATTCAGAAGATCAGCGCAGCACCGTTGGTCGACTGCCCTGCCTGCCAGGCGCCCGAACTGAAAAAAATGTTGTCGATGCCGGGCTTCCGCCTGAGTGGTACCGGATGGTACGAAACCGACTTCAAGACCGGTTCGAAGAAGAATCTGGCCGGTGGCGACAAAGCTGACTGAGTTGAACGACACACCGAGCTCTTGCATTATCTGGCACTTCATTCAAGTGCGGCGGTGCAGCAAGACCTCCCATCGAATTTCGAATTACGAGAAGTGAAACCACTACCATGATGCGCAGCCATTATTGCGGCCAACTGAACGAAAGCCTGGAAGGTCAGGAAATTACCCTTTGCGGATGGGTCCATCGTCGTCGTGACCACGGCGGGGTGATTTTCCTCGATATCCGTGATCGTGATGGTCTGGCCCAGGTGGTGTTCGACCCGGATCGTGCTGAAACCTTCGCCGCCGCCGACCGCGTGCGCAGCGAATATGTGGTCAAGGTCACCGGCAAGGTGCGCCTGCGTCCGGCCGGTGCCGGCAACGCCAACATGGCCTCGGGCATGATCGAAGTCCTGGGTTACGAACTGGAAGTGCTGAACGAAGCGGAAACCCCGCCGTTCCCACTCAACGAGTTCTCCGACGTCGGCGAAGAAACCCGCCTGCGCTATCGCTTCATCGACCTGCGTCGCCCGGAAATGCTCGAGAAGCTGCGCCTGCGTTCGCGCATGACCACCAGCATCCGTCGTTACCTGGACGAGAACGGCTTCCTCGACGTCGAGACGCCGATCCTTACCCGTGCCACGCCAGAAGGCGCCCGTGACTACCTGGTACCAAGCCGTACTCACGCCGGCAGCTTCTTTGCCTTGCCGCAATCGCCTCAGCTGTTCAAGCAACTGCTGATGGTCGCTGGCTTCGATCGCTACTACCAGATCGCCAAGTGCTTCCGCGACGAAGACCTGCGTGCCGACCGCCAACCGGAATTCACCCAGATCGACATCGAAACCAGCTTCCTTGATGAAAAAGACATCATGGGCCTGACCGAAGGCATGATCCGCAACCTGTTCAAGGAAGTGCTGGGTCTGGAATTCGGCGATTTCCCGCACATGACCTGGGACGAGGCCATGCGTCGTTACGGTTCCGACAAGCCGGACCTGCGTAACCCGCTGGAACTGGTTGACGTTGCCGACCAGCTCAAAGACGTTGAATTCAAGGTGTTCAGCGGCCCGGCCAACGACCCGAAATGCCGTATCGCGGCACTGCGCGTTCCAGGCGGGGCGAGCATGCCGCGCAAGCAGATCGACGATTACACCAAGTTCGTCGGCATCTACGGTGCCAAGGGCCTGGCCTACATCAAGGTCAACGAGCGCGCTGCCGGGGTTGACGGTCTGCAATCGCCGATCGTGAAGAACATTCCGCAAGACAACCTGAACGTGATCCTCGACCGCGTTGGCGCAGTCGATGGCGACATCGTGTTCTTCGGTGCCGACAAAGCCAAGATCGTCAGCGAAGCCTTGGGCGCACTGCGGATCAAGCTCGGTCACGACCTGAACCTGCTGACGTGCGAGTGGGCCCCGATGTGGGTGGTCGACTTCCCGATGTTCGAAGAGAACGACGACGGCAGCTTCACTGCTCTGCACCACCCGTTCACCGCGCCGAAGTGCACGCCGCAAGAGCTGGAAGCCAACCCGGCGACCGCCCTGTCGCGCGCCTACGACATGGTGCTCAACGGCACTGAACTGGGTGGCGGTTCGATCCGTATCCACCGCAAGGAAATGCAGCAATCGGTATTCCGCCTGCTGGGTATCAGCGAAGCGGAACAGGAAGAGAAATTCGGCTTCCTGCTCGACGCCCTGAAGTACGGTGCACCGCCCCACGGCGGCCTGGCCTTCGGCCTGGACCGTCTGGTGATGCTGATGACCGGCGCCCAGTCGATCCGTGAAGTGATCGCGTTCCCGAAAACCCAGAGCGCGGCATGCGTGATGACCCAGGCCCCAGGCCTGGTGGATGCCAAGGCTCTGCGCGAGCTGCACATCCGTTTGCGCGAACAGCCAAAGGCTGAGTAAGGCTGGCCACCCTGGCGTATCTGTGGATACGCCAGGGGTCAGATCCAGCGTGTATTGCCCGCTCGCCTTCCAGGGTGTGCGGGCATTGTTTTAAAGAGAATTCGGAGCGAGTTATGGCGGGTCATTCCAAGTGGGCGAACATCAAGCACCGCAAAGAACGTCAGGATGCCAAGAAAGGCAAGATTTTCACCAAGTGGATTCGTGAGCTGACAGTTGCGGCCCGTCAGGGCGGCGGCGATCCCGGCTCCAACCCGCGGTTGCGCCTGGCGCTGGACAAGGCCCTGGGTGCGAACATGAGCCGCGACATCATCGATCGCGCGGTGGCCCGTGGGGCTGGCGCTGCCGACACCGATGACATGGTCGAGCTGAGCTACGAAGGTTATGGCCCGGGTGGCGTGGCGGTGATGGTCGAGTGCATGACCGATAACCGCAACCGCACGGCGGCGGCGGTTCGACATGCCTTCAGCAAGTGCGGCGGCAACCTGGGCACGGATGGCTCGGTGGCCTACCTGTTCGAGCGCAAGGGGCAGATCTCCTTTGCCCCGGGTATCGACGAAGACGCCTTGATGGAAGCGGCGATGGAGGCTGATGCCGACGACGTGGTGACCAACGAAGACGGTTCGATCGACGTATTCACCTCGTTCGCCGGTTTTTATGCCGTGCGCAACGCCCTGGAAGCGGCAGGCTTCAAGGCTGATGACGCGGAAATCGTGATGCTGCCCACCACCAGTGCCGAACTGGACCTGGAAGGCGCCGAGAAGGTGCTCAAGCTGATCGATATGCTCGAAGACCTGGATGACGTGCAGAACGTCTATTCCAACGCCGATATCCCTGAGTCGGTAGCTGCACAGCTCGGTTAAAGGCGACTAGGATCTACTGTGGGAGCGAGCCTGCTCGCGAATGCGGACTTTCGGGCAACATCGTTGCTCAATAGGAGACCGCTTTCGCGAGCAGGCTCGCTCCCACATTTGTTTATTCGGATCATCGAATATCGTGCTTTTTTGACCCGCAGGCGTTATGACTTTAATTCTTGGTATCGACCCCGGTTCACGCATTACCGGTTATGGCGTGGTACGCGATACCGGTCGTGGCTGCGTGTATGTGGCGTCGGGTTGTATTCGCACCGGCAGCGGTGAGCTACATGAACGGTTGCAAATTGTTTATCGCGGCGTGCGTGAGGTGATCCAGACCTACGGCCCGGTGACCATGGGCATCGAGAAGGTGTTCATGGCCCGCAATGCCGACTCCGCGCTCAAGCTCGGCCAGGCCCGTGGTGCGGCGATTGTCGCGGGGGCCGAAGAGAGCCTGGAGATTGCCGAATACACCGCTACCCAGGTCAAGCAGGCGGTCACCGGTACCGGCGCGGCCAACAAGGAGCAGGTGCAGATGATGGTCATGCACATGCTCAAGCTCACCAGCAAGCCGCAAATCGATGCTTCCGATGCCCTGGCAATTGCCATTTGCCATGCCCATACCCGCTCCAGCCTGTTGCCCCATGGCCTGGGGACGGCGCGCAGTCGTGGCGGTCGCCTGCGCCTGTGATCTGATAGCATCCACCGACTGGTTTTTTTGGTTGAGCGTTTTGCGCCTGTACTGTCGGCCACCTCGCTCACTTTGCTCTTCGAACGCCTGATCTGGCTAACGCTTAAGGATTTGACACGTGATTGGACGTTTGCGCGGCACCTTGGCTGAGAAACAGCCGCCGCACCTGATACTGGATGTCAACGGCCTGGGCTATGAGCTGGAAGTGCCGATGACCACCCTCTATCGACTGCCGTCGATCGGAGAACCGATCACCCTGCACACCCATTTGGTGGTGCGTGAAGACGCCCAGTTGCTTTATGGTTTCATCGGCAAGCGTGATCGGGACTTTTTCCGCGAGTTGATCCGCCTCAATGGGGTGGGTCCCAAGCTTGCGCTGGCGTTGATGTCGAGCCTTGAGGTCGATGAGCTGGTGCGTTGTGTGCAGGCCCAGGACACTTCGGCGCTGACCAAGGTGCCCGGTGTCGGCAAAAAGACCGCCGAGCGCTTGCTGGTGGAACTCAAGGACCGCTTCAAGGCCTGGGAAACCGTGCCGAGCATGTTTGCCCTGGTGCCGAACCAGCCTGATGGCCCGGCGCAACCGGTGGTCTCGGCGGAGAATGATGCGGTCAGCGCGCTGATCTCCCTGGGCTACAAGCCGCAGGAAGCCAGCAAGGCGATTTCCGCGATCAAGGAGAAAGGCTTGAGCAGTGAAGACCTGATTCGTCGTGCACTGAAGGGAATGATCTAAGTGATTGAAGCTGATCGTCTGATTGCCGCCACCGGTGGCCCGCGTGACCGCGAAGAAGTCCAGGACCGCGCCATCCGCCCGGTCAGCCTGGCCGAATACATCGGTCAGCCGACCGTTCGCGAGCAGATGGAGCTGTTCATCCAGGCGGCGCGCGGGCGCAACGAATCCTTGGACCATACGCTGATCTTCGGTCCGCCGGGCCTGGGCAAGACCACGCTGGCCAACATCATCGCCCAGGAAATGGGCGTGTCGATCAAAAGCACCTCGGGGCCGGTCCTGGAGCGTCCCGGCGACCTGGCCGCACTGCTGACCAATCTCGAACCCCATGACGTGCTGTTCATCGATGAAATCCATCGCCTGTCGCCGATTGTCGAGGAAGTGCTGTACCCGGCCATGGAGGACTTCCAGCTCGACATCATGATCGGCGAAGGCCCGGCAGCACGCTCCATCAAGCTCGACCTGCCACCGTTCACCCTGGTGGGGGCGACCACTCGCGCCGGCATGCTGACCAACCCGCTGCGCGACCGCTTCGGCATCGTCCAGCGCCTGGAGTTCTACAGCACCGCCGACCTGGCGACCATCGTCAGTCGTTCGGCCGGTATCCTCGGGCTGCCGCTGGACCCTGAAGGGGCGTTTGAAATCGCCCGGCGGGCCCGCGGCACGCCACGTATCGCCAACCGCCTGCTGCGGCGGGTGCGGGATTTTGCCGAAGTTCGGGCCAAGGGCCACATCACCA
>Ga0067045_1029600_pt1 | contig 19487 bp, 14 predicted proteins | sample TerdegcTABiofilm_FD_59184 | JGI IMG/M metagenome (GOLD analysis project Ga0067045, IMG submission 59184) | Combined Assembly of (Gp0054472, Gp0054536) Wastewater bioreactor microbial communities from Singapore -Terephthalate degrading... | reverse complement strand
GGCAGCCGGCGCCGCAGCCGGTGCTTCCGGGCCAGCGGAGGCCGCGATCTGGAGGACGGCGAGATCGCCGCCGGCCCGGAGCCGGGCACCGATCTTGGCGCCGCTGCCGTCGGGCAGATCCCCGGCGATGATGACCAACTCGGCGCCGCGAGCGACTTCGCCTGGAACCGCCTCGGCGGTCTGGGCCTCGCGCACTGCGAAGCCGCCGCGCTGCAGTGCCTCCCGGAGGCGACGGCGCTCGCTACTATCGCTGCCGGCGACCACAGCCACCGGTGGACGCGGTCCGCACATGGCAGGCCTCGCCGGGGAAGGAAGCTCGGTTCAGAACTCCCGGAATGCTTCCCGCTGGCGACCGCACACCGGGCACTTCTCGGGAGCTTGGCCGATCACTGTGTAGCCGCAGACCGAGCAGATATGCACGGGGGCTGCAGGCCGATCCTGTCCCTGCCTGACCTGCACCTGCGCCTCCTGGTACATCGCTTCGTGGATCTTCTCCGCCTCCAGCGCATAGTGGATGCTGAGCACGGCGCCCTGTTCCTGCTGCATCCTGGCCACCGCGTCGTACGCTGGGTACATCTCGGTATTCTCGAAGTGCTCGCCCTCGATGCCGGTCTGCAGATTGTCGGCTGTCTGGCCTGCTCCGTAGAGCTGCCGGAAGTGGTTGGTCGCATGGACCTGCTCGGCATAGGCGATCGCGCGGAACAGCCGGGCCACCTCCGGAAACCCTTCCTTCTCGGCCTGTTCGGAGAAGATCAGGTATCTCATGTGCGCCTGGCTCTCGCCCGCGAAGGCAGCTTCCAGGTTGGCTTTGGTCATCGCGCGCATGTCGTTCCTCCTTGGCGGATGTTGCTCTGCTGGTTGGTGAGCTGCTGTCAGGCGTACCTCTCCATGAGCTGTGCGAGCGCCTGCTTGTCCACTGTTCTCCCGACGAGAGGGCCTTGTGCCAGCGTCGGGAACTGGGTATGGAAGGCCGGTCGCTCCTCCCGATAGATGATCCCCAGAGGATAGCGGTCCTGCTGCATGGCCAGGCGCATGGCGGCCTCCCAGTCGGTCGGGTCGTGAGCCGCCGGCAGCAGATACGTGTGCTCCCGGTACCATTGCATCGTGTTGACGCGGTTGAAGGTCACACACGGCTGAAACACGTCGACCAGCGACAGGCCCGGGTGGGCGATGGCCTGCCGGATGAGATCGACTAGATGGTCCACCATGCCGGAGAAGCCGCGGGCGACGAAGCCAGCGTGCATGGCCACGGCCACGGCCAACGGGTTGAACGGCGGCGACAGGACGCCCTGGGGTTGGGCCTTGGTCACGAATCCCTGGAGGGAGGTGGGGCTGGCCTGCCCCTTGGTCAGACCATACACCTGATTGTCGTGCACGATGAGCGTCAGATCCACATTGCGGCGAATGGCGTTGAGGAAGTGATTGCCGCCTTCGCCATAGCTGCAGCCATCCCCGCTCTCGACGATGACGACCAGCTCGGGATTGGCCAGTTTGGCCCCGGTGGCCACCGGCAGCGCTCTTCCGTGCAGTCCATTGAAGACATTGGCATTGAGATAGTGCGGCGTCTTGGCGGCCTGTCCGATCCCGGACACGAAGAGCACCTGGTGGGGTGCCAGGCCGCTGCTGACCAGCGCCTGCTTGACCGCCCGGAGGATGGCGAAGTTGCCGCAGCCGGGGCACCAAGCCGTCGGGTACCTGCCGTACTGCTCCAAGGTCACTTCGTTCGGCGTGCTCACGACTTCGCGCTCCCTCAGAGTTGGGTGCCGAGTTCCCGCAGGATGAACTCGGGAGTGATGGGGAGTCCGTCGTACCGGTGCACGTGTCGGCGGATGTGCAAGCCTGTCTCGCGGCGCAGCAGGCGGGCGAACTGCCCGCAGGCGTTGCCCTCCACGCTGACGACCTGTCCGGCGTTCTCCAGTCGCGCCGCGAACTGCTCCGGCACCAGCGGCCAGACCTGGGCGAAGTGCAGGGTGGCCGCCTTGACGCCCTGCGCCCTCAGCGTGGCCGCCGCCTCCAAGGCCGAGCCTCTGGTCGATCCCCACGAGACCAGGAGCAGTTCGGGACGGTCGTCGCCGCAGTATTCGGGCGGCATGGTCTGGCGGGCCAATCCCTGGCCCTTGCGCAGTCGTTTCTCGACCATCCGGGCGCGGATCGACAAGTCCTCGGTCAAATGTCCCGCTTCGTCGTGCTCGTCGCTGTCGGCGACCACCAAGTGCTCCGACATGCCCGGCAGCAGGCGCGGGGAGATGCCGTCTTCTGTGATCGCGTAGCGGCGGTACGGCGTCGACACCGGGGGCTGCGCCGCGCCGAATCCGCACTGCGCCAGGGACTCGAGTGCGAACGGCGGGACAGCCTGGTAGCAGTCGGCCAGGTACAGGTCCGTGAGCACGAACACCGGCGTCTGGTACTGCTCGGCGAGCTCGAGCGCGCGGCGTGCCAGGTGGAAGCACTGTTCGACGTCACCTGGGGCGAAGATCGCGCGCGGGAACTCCCCGTGCCCCGAGTGCAGCACGAATTCCAGATCGCCTTGTTCGGTGCGGGTGGGCAGGCCCGTGGCCGGACCCGGGCGTTGTCCGACCACGATCACGATCGGCGTCTCGGTCATGCCAGCCAGGCTGACCGATTCCACCATCAGGGCGAATCCGCCTCCCGAGGTGCCTACCATGGCTGGAGCACCGGCGAACGAAGCGCCCAGAGCCATGTTGATCACGGCGATCTCGTCCTCCCCCTGTTCGACCACCAGCCCCATCTTCTCGGCGCAGGCGGCCAGGTGGAGGGCGATGGGCGTGGACGGGGTCATCGGGTAGAAGGAGTAGAAGCGCAGGCCCGCGGACAGGGCGCCGAGTACCAGCGCTTCATTGCCGTTCAGCATCAGGCGCCGCAGGCGGTCGGCTGCGGGGGGCAAGCGGCGGAGCGCTGTCTGCCGCCCTCGGCTCCAGGCGAAGCCGGCGTCCAGCGCCTGGCGGTTCTTCTCGATGACTTCGGCGCCCATGCGGGAGAAATTGTCGTGCACGAGCTGGAGCGCGACGTGGTGGTCCAGGCCCAGAAGACCGCCGAGCACCCCTAGCGCGGCCACGTTGACGTACCGGCTGTCCGCCAGCTCGGAGTACGGCACCTCGAGGCTGCCACCCTGTAGCTGGAGGGCTCGGTCGGCGAGGATGAGCCCCTGGGACGACATGTCCTTGCCGAGCAGGTCGGGGGTCTGGGCCGACAGGGCCACCAACAGATCTATGGGCTCCTGCGGGGCCAGGACCGGATCCGGGCTGGTGCGGATCCGGAAGGTATTGTGCCCGCCGCGCACGCGGTTCTGATAGTCTTGGGTGACATTGATCGAGTACCCGCTCCGGACCAGGGTCTTGGCCAGCAATTCGCCCAGAGTGACCAGACCCTGCCCCGCCTCGCCGCCCAGCACGATGTTCAGGGCTTCACCGTCCATCGATTCCTCTCGTCGACGCGTTGGAGACCAAGGGCCGGTGGGGCACCCAGCTCACGGGCGAGCGGTTCGCGCCCGGCCCCTCGCCGCCCCGGACGGGCGCTCCGCCGCAATGTCCGCACAGGCGGAGCCCACGAGAATGCGCTGCTGGTGCCCGGCCGCGGCGTCCCACGCTGGGGCGGACCAGACACGCGCCGCGCCACGGCGCTGTTCGCGATCCCTAGTCCAGGGGTTCGAACATGTCCTTGTCGACGCCACATTCCGGACAGACCCAGCTATCCGGCAAGTCCTCAAAGGCGGTGCCGGGGGCGATCCCGGCGTCCGGATCGCCCTTGGCCGGGTCGTAGATGTAGCTGCAGGCCGTGCACTGGTACTTCTTCATGCCCTCCTCCTGATTGCCCCGTCTCGAGAGCCGTTTCAGCGTCGCCGCGATGGCCACCTGCCCCGCGCGGATCGCGCGGTAATAAACCGATCAAGCCGCCGGGGGCAAGCCCGGCCGCCCACTGCAGCGCCTGCCAGTGCCCGCGGACCCCGAGCGGCGCGTGCGCGTCCTGACGCAGATGGACCTGCGCCTTCTAGTGCGACAGGACCTCGATGGCCTGCGCCAACTTCTGGCGGTGGGCCTCGATGGTTCCCGGATCGCGCGTGAACTCGGTCATGCTGGCGCTGACGGCTGCCGGCACTTCGAGCAGCCGGTGGTACGTTCGCCGGAGATTCTCCGGCAGATCGGCGCGGCGCTCGAGCAGGTCGCGCAGCAGCACGAAATACTCGTAATCCTCCAGACCGTCGCGCAGCATCTCCCAGCGGATGCTCTCCACCGGACCGTCCAGCACGGGATCGGTGCGCGTGCTGTCCACGGCGGCCGGAGGCGGGTAGAGGAAGCGGCCGTCGCCATTGCCCCAGGCCAGGCGCACCCCCGACTGGGTATCGTAGCCGCTTACCCAGCTCATCGGGTCCGTGTACGGATTCTGCAGGCTCTCCGGGTAAGCTGACGGACTGGTCCAGTAGTTGGTATGCCAGACCAGGATCCCCTGCACGTGGTGCTGCCATGTCTGCCACAGCCACACGCGCATCTCGGTGCCGGGGTGGTCGATGAACAGGCCGGCATACGGAGCCTTGGGCCCGGTGCAGACGTACCACCAGATCGTCTCGCCCGCCTGTTGGCGCGCCGCCGCCGGCGCCGCGACGAAGGACGAGGTCACGGGGCACCAGATATTCGGTCCGCCGATCAGCTCGGGTTCGACCTGCTCCGTGAGCATGCGGCGGATGCCCGGGGCGTAGGTTCGCAGCTTGCGGAACCCGTTCATGACGAAATCGTAGTCGCGGGGCTCGGGTTCGTCGAACCAGTACACGTACGCCGCGTCCAGCCAGTTCCTCTCGCGCAGGTGGCGTTCCAGTGCGCCCAGATACGCGCGGAGCATGGTCTCGTACTCGGGCGTGCCCTCCGGGAATCCGTGGAGCTCGGGCTGGTGGCGCGCATGGTACGTGCCACCTCCCAGGCCGGCGACCGGCAGTTGGAACGAGTTGAAGCCCAGCGTATCGAGGCCGCGCTGCACGGCTCGATCCCATGCTGTCCAGTCGAAGCGGGGTTCCAGTCCCTCCCAGGTCACGCGGAACGGATCCAGCGGCGCCGGGTTGTAGGGCGAGATGTGGTGCGCCGCGAAGCTGGCCAGGTACTTGTCGAGCACGAGACGCTGCTCGGCTTCGTCGCGCAGCCGGTGGTACCGCGCCACCTCGCCCCAGGAGAAGCCGAACGCCGTGCTGCAGGTCATCTTCGCGGGCAGCTCGAAATCGAAGACGGTGACCTGGAGCGGGACCCGGGCCTCGCGCCCGGTGGTCGTAAGCAGCAGCTCGCCGTGGTACACGCCGGCAGGGGCATCGCGGGGCACGCGCACGCGGACCCAGATGGGCTGGTTGACCCCCGCCGGTACTGCCAACGGTGCCTGCAGGGGCAGCAACGGATCGGGCCACAAGCCGGGCGTGCCGGTGGGATCCGACGGCCGTTCGATGGGCACGTACCCCACCCGCAGCAGGTCCACGGCGGACTCGGGGAGCCGCGCTTCTCCGGGTCCCTGCAGAGGCATGGCCCGAATCGCCAGATCATCGACATCGACCTGCGGCCGGATCACCAGCTGGGCGGCCTCGGCCTCGCCCCGGGCGGCACTGAGGCGCAGTGCCGGACCTGACGCTTCCGGCAGGGGCCGCTGGCGTGCGATCTTCCAGCCGGACGAGGCCCACCACAGACCCAACTCGTCGGTGCTGCCGGCCAGACGCTGGCCGTACGTGCCTTCGTAGAGCGTGGCCACCTCCACGGTCACCCGCGCGGCAAAGGCATTCTCTGGACCGAGGCGCACGTGCAGGTCCCAAGTTCCGGCGCCCGGCAGCTCGTACGGCAGCACCAGCGTGTCGCGGCTGCCGGGTTCGAGTCGCAGCGGGGGAACGACCGAGGCCCGCGCCGCGGTGACGCCGCTGACCGAGGCCTCGGCGTCCAGCGTGCGCACCGCGGGGCCGCGGTTGGCGACGGCCAGCACGACGCGGTTGTCGCCGCCGGGGAGCGCCTCGCCCAGCGCGCAGATCTCGACCGGCAGCTGCTCGTCGGCCGCATCGACCGCCGCGAACCGCGTGGCCCCGCGCAGCGCCGCCGGCGGCCCATCGACTCTGGCCGTGTACCGGTACTCCGTGAGCTGGAAGGCGCCCGGATCGAACTCGGGGCCGAGCGGCCGCGCCTCCTGGGCTTGCAGGCGGATCCACACGGACGGCGACGGCAGCAGCACGGCGGGCACCGCGAAGGTCGTCGTGCCCGATCCGCTCAATGCGCCCAGCAGGGTCCAGGCCGCGCTGTCCACGCTGGCCTCCACCAGCAGCGTGCCTGTCTCGTAGTAGCCCACGCCCACGGTCACGCTGGCCTCCACTTGCTGGCGGGTGCCCACGCGGTGGCAGTAGGTCACCTGGCTGGACGCCCCGAAGCACCAGCGGTTGGTGTTGAAGTAGCACTGATGGGCCGCCAGCGCGCGGCTGTGATTGTGTCCGGCCATCGATCCCGGCACGACGCAGGTGTAGGTGTTCGCGTCGAGCCACTCGCCGTCGCCGAGCTCCAGATCGGGACCTGCCGCGTACAGTGGCTGGGCGCGCCGCAGCTCGATCCGATCGTACTCGACCTGTCCGTGGGCGTGCCATTGTCCGAAGCGCAGCCACGCGGTCGCCGAGTCGGCGATCGCCGGGGCGACGAAGATCGAACGGTACTCGCGCCACTCCGGCGGCAGGCCCCCCAAGTCGCGGTTGCAGAACAACGGCCCGGTGGTGGCGTTGCCGGTGGCAGCGGTCGATCTGGCCAGGAAGCTAAGCTCGTACACGCCCCCCGGATCCAGGCGCAGGCCGGCGGATCGCCAGTAGTTGGCGTCCTGGCCGGTGCCTTCGACGCGGATCGTGCGTCTGCCGTGTGGCGCTCGGCCGGTAGTCCAGGTGCCGGCGCCGCCGGACAATGTCCACGACGCGGGCTGGCTGCTTCCCAGCTCGAACGACCCGTTGGCCACGGGCACGAGCTGGGCGCCGACCGGGGCCAGGCTGCCGCCGAGCAGCATCGCCAGCGCCAGCCGGCAAAGCCTCGGGCAGTCCACCCGCGCCAGGAGCCACTGGGCAAACGGACCGAGGGCTCGTGGCGGGTTCTGGTTGGAGGCTGGCATCGACCTCTCGAGGCGTGTGTGCATGGGGGATCCTCGCGGGAGAAGGGTCGGACGGCAGGACGCGGGTCGCATCACGGGGCCAGCGGCACCTCGGCCGCGGCCCGCCCGCCCGACCTCAGTTCAGTTCGTCCAGCGTCAGCCCGAAGCTGGCGATGAACTGCTCCAGGAAGTAGCGGACCTCGGGCAGCTCGCTGGCCTGCAGGTCCGCCAGGATCGTCTTCTCGGCCTCGCTGAACTCCAGGTTTCCAGCGCGCCGCTCCTCCAGGCATTTCAGATAGGCGCAGATCCGGTCCGCCGCCGCTACCAGGGCCGTCAGCTCGGCTTCGGCTGCCAGCGGCTCGAACAGGGGTTCGAAATCGGGCCGCAGGGCTGTGGGCAGCATGCCCAGCAGCCGGGCGCGGGCGGCCAGCTCCAGTTCCTCGTACGCCCTGCTGATCGTCTCGTTGGAGTGCTTGATCGGGCTGGGCAGGTCGCCCACGATGACCTCGCCGGCGTCATGGTACAGCCCCAGCAGCGCGGCGCGTTCGGCGTTCGCGTGGCCACCGAACACGCGATTGCGGATCACCGCCAGCCCGTGGGCGATCATGGCCACCTGCAGGCTGTGCTCCTGCAGATTCTCGCGCCAGGTGTTCCGCATCAGGCTCCAGCGCGGGATGAACTTCATCTTCGCCAGGTACGCGTAGAAGTGACTCATCGGTCTGCGGGCCGGCTGCTGGGCGGTGCGCGGGTGCACCGGCAGCCAGCGGCGGATGCGTGTGGTCGGAGCGGCCGCGCCCGAATCTGGTCGGCGCGAGCCGGCGGTACTCTACGGCCGGCAGGACGTGCAGGCAAGCGAGCAGCGCCGGACTTGCCGGCGCAAGGGCTCAGGCTCGGCACCGCCGCGCCCGAGCATCCGCTTGCAGCCGGTGGCCCTTTGCCTCTTCCTTAGGGCGCACTCCGGGGCCGAGGCGGCGTGGTGCCAGCAGCCATGGCCGCGGGCCCTGGCACGAGCCGAACCGCAGGGGGCGCGCCGCCTCGGCGCCGCGCCAATTCGAAGGAGAGCTCTATGAAGATCACCGATATCCGCACCGCCGACGCGGGGTTTCGCTACGTCCGCGTGTATACCGACGAGGGCGTGTACGGCACTGGCGAGTGCAGCCACGTGGACGGCGGTTGGCGCGGCACCGTGGCGTCCATGAAGGAGCTGCTGGTGGGCCGCAATCCGCTCGATGTGGACGCCTGCTTCGAGCACGTGCGGCGTTCCTACATCTTTCACGGGGGCATGTCCGGTCTGGGCATCTCGGCGCTGAGCGGCATCGAGGTGGCGCTGTGGGACCTGGCCGGCAAGGCCCTCGGCGTGCCGGTCTACCGACTCCTGGGAGGGCTGTTCCGGGACCGCGTGCGCCTGTACGTCGACAGCGCCCATGCCGAGTACCGGCGGCGAGCCGAGGAGGTCCGGGCCCGCGGTTTCACGGCCATCAAGTTCGATCTCGACGACGCGCACAACCCGTACAAGCTGGACCGCTGGAACTGGTCGGTCACGCCCGGCGAACTCGAATCGATGGTCGACCAGGTGGCCCGGATTCGCGACGCCATCGGCCCGCACATGGATCTGGCGATCGATCTGCACGGCCAGTACGACGCCTTCGCCGGCATGAAGCTGGCGCACGCGCTGGAGCCATTCGACCTCATGTGGCTGGAGGAGCCGGTGCCGCCGGAGAACCTCGACGCGCTGGCCAAGATCACCCAGAGCACGCGCACGCCGATCTGCGTCGGCGAGAATCTCTACCTGCGGCACGGCTTCCGCGAGCTGCTGCAGAAGCAGGCCGCCGACGTGATCATGCCGGATATCTCCAAGTGCGGCGGCTTGTCGGAATGCCGCAAGATCGCCAACATGGCCGAGATCTACTACGTGCCCTTTGCGCCGCACAACAACAGCGGTCCGTTGAGCATCTTGGCGGACAGCCACGTGTGCGCCAGCGTGCCGAATTTCCTGGCACTGGAATTCCATCGCTTCGATGACCAGGCCTGGGAGCGGCACTTGGCTGTCGAGCGATCCATCGTTCAGGACGGCCATGTGGTGTTCACCGGGCAGCCGGGGATCGGTGCGGAGCTGGACGAGGACTACGTGCGGCAGTACGCGAAGTACGATGGGGAGCTGTTCCAGTAGGGGAGCCGGCGCGGGCTATCCCTGCAGCAGCCGGACGCCGATGCCCAAGGTGGCTCCGCCGAGGATGAGCCAGGCGGAGCCGATCCGGTAGCGGCACACCAGCAGCAGCGCCCCTGCGGCGAGGGCCAGGGTGAAGGCGTCGACGATGCCGGCCCGTCCGAGCTGCCAGGTGGCTCCGGCCATCAGCCCCAGCGACGAGACGTTGACCCCGTCGAGGAACGCGCGGGCTCGCGGTGAGCGGGATGTCCAGCCCATCAGGCGGCTGAGCAGGGCGACGAACACGAACGACGGCAGGAAGATCCCCAGCGTCGCCAGCAGCGCGCCGCTCCAGCCGCCCAGCAGGAAACCGACGAAGGTGGCGCTGCTGAACAGGGGGCCGGGCGTGGTGTGTCCCACGGCGATCGCGTCGAGCAGTTGCTGGCTGGTCAGCCATGCCCGCCGGACCACGAATTCGGAGCGCAGCAGAGCGATCAGGACATAGCCGCTGCCATACAGCACGCAGCCGATCTTGAGGAACCCCCACAGCAGGCCGAACTGGCTGAAGCCGCCGGCCGCGGCTAGCGGTGCGGGGGGCACCTGCGCGAACGGCAGCGCCACCAGCGCGGCGGCACCGCCGGGCGGGCGCCGCCGCCAGCTCCTGATCGTCACCATCGCGGCTGCGCCCAGCGCCAGCAGCAGCACTTCGTCGAGATCGCCCAAGTACAGGCCGAAGACCGCGACTGCCAGCAATGCCGCCGCCGGCCCGGTGATCGCCTTGCGGCCCAGATCCCACAGTGCCTGCAGGATGATGGCGATGACAACCGGCTTGATGCCGTACAGCAGCCAGCTCGTCTGCGGCAGCCCACCGTAGCGCACGTACGCCCAGGCCAGCGCCAGCGTGGCCAGCACCCCCGGCAGGGTGAACAACGTCCCCGCGCTGGCGAACCCGCTCCATCCGGCGCGCCGCAGGCCGAGATGGCTGGCCATCTCGGTGGCGTTGGGGCCCGGAATGAGGTTGGTGGCTCCGACCAGATCGAGGAACTCCTGCTCGTCCAGCCATCGCCGCCGACGCACGGTCTCGCGCTGCATGATGGCGATGTACGCCGCCGGCCCGCCGAACGATGTCGCCCCGATCTTGAGGAACAGGAGGGCGACCTCCCGCAAGCGGCGGCTACCGACGTGCGTCATCGCCGTGCGGCCCTCCCGCAATGCAGAGAGCGCAGGCAGCCCGAGCCAGACGGAGGGCACGCACGGCAGTCGCCAGGTCTTCCCCTCATCTCGACCTCCGTGACGCGCACCGCTCGCGCTGGTGCGGCTTGCGGCAGGCCCCCGAAATCCGGCACGGGCACGGCCGGGCGCCCCCCTCCGGCGCGCCAGAGGCACCCGCACCGCGGCCGACCGGAGCCGCTACGTCCAGAAGGGTGCGAGCCACTCCTCGCGGATGTCCAAGCCGAAGCCTGGGCCACCCGGTACGAAATCGATGTAGCTCGCGCGCGGGATCATGCTGCCGCTGGGAGCCGCCTCCTCCAGGGGCACGCCCGGCGGCGAGCCGATGAAGTACTCGCCCCACGGCGTGTTCGGCATGGCCCAGGTCAGGTGCAGACCGTAGGGATTCATCGCCCCGCCGTGCAGGCAGACCATCTTCCCGGCCGCCGCCGCCATGTGGCAGATGCGCACGCACTCGCTCAAGCCCCCGACCCAGTGGATGTCCGGCTGCAGGATGTCCAGGCAGTCGTACTTCAGCAGTTGTTGATAGGGGAAGCGGGTGTATAGGTGCTCGCCGCTGGCCAGGGTCTGCCAGGGAAGGCGGCGCCGCACCTCGCGGTGTCCTTCGATGTCCTCGGGGATCAGATACTCCTCGATCCACTTCAGGCGGTACGGGCGCAGCCGTTCGGCCAGCCGGACCGTATACTCCACGTCGAACGCCATGTAGCAGTCCAGCATCAGCTCGGCGTCGTCGCCGATGGTCTGGCGCGCCTGGGCGACGAAGTCCTCGTTGCGGCGCAGGCCATCCAGTCCGTCGGCCGGACCGAACGGGCAGGCGAGTTTGAAGCCCCGAAAGCCGAGCTGGCGGTACCAGTCCACGTCATTGCCGGTGGCGTAGGTGAAGATCCGCTCGCGCACCGGCCCGCCGATCAGCTCGTACACCGGCCGCTGCTGCAGCTTGCCGGCCAGATCCCACAGCGCCAGATCCACGGCGCTGATGGCCACCGTGGCGATGCCGACCGTGCCGAAGGGCTTGGACACGCGGAACATCATGTCCCACAGCTTCTCGATCGCCAGGCACTCCTCGCCGACGAGGATGTGGGCGAAGGCATCGGCGATCACCGCCGCGGCCGGGCGGCCGCTGCCCGGGCCCAGGCCCCAAGTGCCGTCCTCGGCGGTGACCTTCACGGCGAACGCTGGCCACTGGGTCGGGCTGTACAGGCTCCGATGGGGCTTGAATCGGGGGAACTTCGACATGGGATTGGCCACTTCCGCCGCGGCGGTCCACGCCGGACGCTGCGGTGGGGTGGCCTGGGTGGCCTTGGTCGCGGCGGGCGGCCGCCGGATGGTGACGACTTCGATCGACTTGATCTTCATGGCAGCTCCGTTGGGATGCAGGTGATGCGTGCGGGTGGCAGCGGCCCAGAAGGCGCATCGGGGCAGTCCCGCCACGCGCGCAGGAGATCCAGCAGCTCGGGGTACGCGTCGGTGGTGAGCAGACGCTGCATGAAGGGCGAGTGGCGGGGCAGCTCGCCGAAGTACAGGGCCAGGTATCTGCGGGTCTCCAGCACGCCGGTGCGATCGCCCTTGTAGCGGACCATGTCCTCCAGTTGCCCGATGGCCAAGGCGATGCGCTCCTGTCGGCTGGCGCTGCTGCGACCGGAGAAGATCCACGGGCTGGCCATGGCGGCGCGGCCGATCATCACGCCGTCGCAGCCGGTCTCCCGCTGCATGCGCACGGCGTCGTCGGGCGAGCGCACGTCGCCGTTGCCGACGATCGGCACCGTGGCCACGTCGCGCGCGCGGGCGATCCAGCTCCAATCGGCGGCGCCCCGGAACCGCTGCTGCACCGTGCGGGCATGGATCGCCACGGCTCGGGCGCCGGCGGCTTCGGCCCGGCGCACCACTTCGAGGATGTTGATGGAGCCCGCATCCCAGCCGATGCGGGTCTTGACGATGACCGGCACGGGCACGGCCCGGACTGTCAGCCGCACCGCCTCGCTGAGGCGTTCGAGGTCGCGCAGGTACGCACCTCCGGCGCCGGCCGCCACGATGCGGGAGACCGAACAGCCGAAGTTGAGATCGACGACCGGGGCTCCCAGTGCGACGACGCGCTGGGCCGCCGCCGCCAAGCGGGCCGGGTCGCTGCCGTACAGCTGCGGCGCCAACAGCACCTGACCGGTCTGGCGGTAGGCAGCCAGGTCGGCGTAGTCGAGGGCGCGGCGCACGCGCAGCATGCCGGTGTCGATGGTCGCGCAATGGACGAACTCGGCGCCGACCATGCGGGCTCCGTAGCGGGCGCAGCGCAGCCGGAACACCCAGTGGCCGACACCTGCCATGGGGGCTAGCGTCATCACGGGCAGTCCCGCCGCGACGGGGCGCAGGAGGTAGGGGCCGAGAACCAGGTCGGTCATCGCGGAGGTGGAATGCATGTGGGGCTGGCCCAGCGGCGCCAGTCGGACGTGCGCTCGAACGGCGCGCCGATCCCACGCGGAGCCCGTACCCGCGTTCCGTCCTTTCGCCGAGGCGCCGGGCCGCACGGGCCGGGCAAGATAGCCCTCGCATCCAAGCCTCGTCAACCGGTCGGCGATGGCAGGTCGGGCGCAGGACAGCGCGCCACCAGCCGCTGCGCGCCAAGCCGTGGCGGCGGCGCCGTGCCGCGGCGCGATGGACAGCGTTGGTCGGCCAACGCGGCCGGCGTATATTGCCCGTCGTCGAACTCTGACGCGGAGGATGGGGCGATGCTGAGAGGAACCTGGTTGGGGGTGAGCGTGGCGGCTCTGGGAACGGTGTGGGGGGCGACCGGGGCCACCGCTGCGGAGCTGGATCTGCACCGCATCGAGGCCATCGTGCCGCGGCACTACGTCTGTCAGCGGGCCACCGGGCCGGTGGCGATCGACGGCCGCCTGCACGAAGCCGGTTGGCAGAAGGCGCGGTGGACCGAGGACTTCGTCGACATCGAGGGAGCGGACCGGACGGTGCCGCGCTTCCGCACGCGCGCCAAGATGCTGTGGGACGACGAGTTCTTCTACGTGGCCGCCGAGCTGGAAGAGCCGCACGTCTGGGCCACGCTCACCGAGCGGGACGCGGTCATCTTCCAGGACAACGACTTCGAGGTCTTCATCGATCCCGACGGCGACACCCACCAGTACTACGAGTTCGAGATGAACGCGTACGGGACCGAATGGGATCTGCTGCTGGTGCGGCCGTACCGCGACGGGGGCCCGGCGATCAACGCCTGGGACATCGGCGGTCTGAAGACCGCGGTGCACGTGAACGGCACGCTGGACACGCCCGGCGACACCGACACCGGCTGGAGCGTGGAGCTGGCCTTCCCCTGGCGCGTTCTGCGCGAGTGCGCCGGCGGCATGGCAGCGCCTCCAGCGGACGGCGATCAGTGGCGGGTCAATTTCTCGCGCGTGGAGTGGCAGGTCGAGATCACGCCCGAAGGATACGAGAAAGTCCCTGACCGTGCGGAGGACAATTGGGTCTGGTCGCCGCAGGGGCTGATCAACATGCACTTCCCCGAGCAATGGGGTATCGTCCAGTTCAGCACGACGCCGGCGGGAACGGAGCCACCGGCTTTCGTGCCGTCGCCCAGCGACGAGGCGCGCTCCCTGCTGCGCGCGATCTACTATCGCCAGCACCAGTTCCGCCAGCAGCACGGTCGCTTCACGGTCTCCCTCGACTCCCTGGGTTTGGCCTCCCGGCCGCTGCGCTGGCACCAGTGGCCGCCTGTCGTGGAGGTGACCGCGCACGCCTTCGAGGCAGTGCTCAGCGAGACGGTCGATACGGACGAGGACGGCGACCTGGGTCGCTGGGTGATCCGCGAGGACTCGCGCGTCTGGAAGGAGTGAGCCTTTACCATCGGCGCGCGGCGCCGAGCAGCCACCCGTCAGCCGGCCAGAACGCAGCGTGCGGTGCGCCTCACGGATCGCTGGGGCGCGCCGGCTGCGGCGAATCGGCCTGAGCCGCGGCGCCCGCGACACCCGGGCCGCCGGGCGGATCCCCAGGCACGCCGGGGCGAAGCGCAGCGCGATCCCGCCGCGCCCGCTGCCGTCCCAGGTGGGCCTGCGAGAGCAGGATCCCGGCCAGCATCGACGCGCAGCCGGCCAACTCCCGACGCGTCAGCGACTCGCCGAGGAACAGGGCTCCGGCAGCGGCTGCGAACACCGCTTCCATGCTCAGCAGGATGGCGGCGTGGGCTGGAGGCGCCCGCCGTTGGCCCACGACCTGCAGGGTGTACCCCACGCCGACCGAGGCCACGCCGCCGAATGCCAGGGGCACGGCTGCCGCGCCCACGGCCGCCAGGCCGCCGATCTCGCCGCGCCCGCTTGCCACCAGCAGGCTCGCGGCAGCGCAGCAGGCGAACTGCACGCTGGCCAGAACTGCCCAGTGGAGCTGCGGCGACAGCCGGGCGATGACCAGCACATGCACGGCCCACAGGCAGGCGCCGACCAGCACGAGCCCGTCCCCCGGTGCCAGGCGCAGCTCGGCCGTGACGCTGAGCAAGTACAACCCGGCCGTCGCCAGCAGCGCGCCGGCCCAGGTCTGGCGTCTGGTGCGGTGCCCCACCAGCAGGCCCAGCAGCGGCACCAGGACCACGTACAGCCCGGTGATGAAACCCGCCTTGCCGGCGGTGGTGTGCACGATGCCGAGCTGCTGCAGCGAAGCGGCTGCGAAGAGCAGCAGACCCGCGGTCGCGGCCTTGGCCAGCAGGCCGGCGGACCCCGGGCCTGGCTGGCGGCGTGCGGCCCAGGCGACCCAGGGAGCCACGGTGGCCGCCCCCAGCGCGAAGCGGATCCCGTTGAACAGGAACGGGCCCATGTGCTCCATGCCGGCCCGTTGCGCCACGAAGCCGCCGCCCCAAATCGCCGCTGCCAACAGCAACAGGCCGTCGCCGGCGATGTCGGTCCGGACCGCACGCCAAGGTCTCGGTCCGCCTGGCGGCAGGTCAGGCATCGCCGGAGGTCTCGCTGTCGGGGGCGGGCTGATCAAGGCGGTGGCGGCGCGCGTGCAGCACGACCATGAGCATGGCGATGTCCGCAGGCGAGACTCCGGAGATGCGGCCGGCCTGGCCCAGCGTGGCCGGGCGGACGCGCGCCAGCTTCTGGCGGGCCTCGACGGTGATGTTGAGGAGCGGGTCAGCGTAGTCGAAATCGGGCGGAATGCGCGTCTGTTCGAGTCGGCGCATCTTCGCCACCTGGGACTCCTGGCGTTGCAGGTACCCCGCGTACTTGATCTCCGCCTCGAGGTGTTCGGCCGCGTCAAAGGTCAACGGCGGGCTGCCGGATTCGGGCGGATACAGACGCGCCAGGTCCTCGTAGTGCAGCTCGGGACGGCGCAGCAGATCGGCCAGCAGGATGGACTCGCGCACGGGGGCACCGCCGCGTTCGCGCAGCAGCTCCTGCAGCGCGGGCGTGGGCTGCACGCGCACCGACCGCAGCCGGTCGAGCTCGGCGGTCACGAGCCGGCGCTTGCGCTGGAAGCGCGCGTACGCGTCGTCGCTCACCAGGCCCAGGCGACGGCCGTGCTCCAGCAGCCGCATGTCCGCGTTGTCCTCGCGCAGCAGCAGCCGGTACTCCGCGCGCGACGTGAAGATGCGGTACGGTTCGTCGGTGCCCTTGGTGACCAGATCGTCGATGAGCACGCCGATGTAGGCGGTGGCGCGATCCAGCACGAACGGCTCCTCGTGGCGCACGGTGAGCACCGCATTGATGCCGGCCATCAGGCCTTGCGCCGCCGCTTCTTCGTAGCCTGTGGTCCCGTTGATCTGGCCGGCCAGAAACAGGCCGCGCACCCGCTTGGTCTCCAGGTGCGGGTGGACGCTGGTCGGCGGCACGAAGTCGTACTCGATGGCGTACGCCGGCCGCATGACCTGGGCGCGCTCCAGGCCGGGAATCGAGTGCACGATCTCGTGCTGGAGCTCCTCCGGCAGGCTCATCGACAGGCCGTTTACGTAGTACTCGAGGGTCTGCCGTCCTTCGGGCTCCAGGAAGAGCTGGTGGCGCGGTTTGTCGGCGAAGCGGACCACCTTGTCCTCGATCGAGGGGCAGTACCGGGGTCCCACCCCTTCGATGCGCCCGCCGTACAGGGCCGAACGTCCCAGATTCTGCCGGATCAAGTCGTGCGTGGCGCTGGTCGTGTAGGTGAGCCAGCAGGACATCTGCGGCTGCGCCAGCCGCTCGCAGGAGTAGGAGAAGGGCCGCGGCGGCTCGTCGCCAGGCTGTTCCTCCAGACCGGCGAAGTCGATGGTCCGGCCATTGACCCGCGGCGGGGTTCCCGTCTTCAGGCGCCTGAGGGTGAACCCCAGCTCGCGCAGACTGGCCGCGGCCTTCTCCGCCGCATCCTCGCCGGCCCGGCCCGCCGCGTACGTGGTCTGGCCGATGTGGATCTTGCCGCGCAGGAAGGTGCCCGTGGTCAGGATTACGGTGCGGCCCAGATAGCGCGCCCCGGTGCGGACGGTCACGCCGCGCACTGCGCCGTCCCGCACCAGCAGCTTTTCGACCAGGCCCTGGCACAGGTCGAGAAAGGCCTGGCGTTCGCAGGCGTGCTTCAGCTCGAGCTGGTAGGCGCGTTTGTCGGCCTGAGCCCGCGACGCGCGCACCGCCGGGCCCTTGCTGGTATTCAGGCGGCGAAAGTGGATTCCGGTCAGGTCGATGTTGACCGCCATGCGCCCGCCCAGGGCGTCGATCTCCTTGACCAGATGCCCCTTGCCGATGCCCCCGATCGAGGGATTGCAGGACATCTGCCCGATGGTGTCCAGGTTGGCGGTCAGCAACAGGGTCCGCGCTCCCATGCGCGCGGCGGCCAGCGCCGCTTCGACGCCAGCGTGCCCCGCGCCGACGACGATGACCTCGTATTCGCTAGGATCGGACATCCGCGGAATTCCCCACTCCAGCGGGGCGGAACCGGGCGGCCAGGACGGCGCCGGCGCGGCGCTGGGCGGCACCCGCGCCGCGGTGCAGGTCCAACGTGCCGAGCAGGGCCACCGAGCCCGCTTGGGGCACTGCCCCGGCGGCCCATCGAGCCGCAGTTCAGCCGTCGATCAGCGTGCGGTTGACGAACTCGGTGACGTCCTCGATGCGCTCCAGGCGCGTGAACAGCAGGCTCTGCGCGATGCGCCGGCACAGATCGATGGAGTGCGCGTCGGGAAACGGCACGGGCTGGCGGCCGTCGGTGGCGGCCAGCAGCAGACACCCCAGATCGCAGATTGCCAGTTCGGCTGTGTGCTCGGCCTTGGCATACTCAGCCAGGCGAAAATAGGTATTCCAGAAGACATTGATCGCTTCCAGGTACGCGGCCTTCTGGGAGCTGTTGTCCATCGCCTTGAGGCACATGTCCATGGCGTAGAACGCCAGATCGAACGACGGGCAGCCGTAGTGGGCCGTGGCGAAGTCCACCAGAAACACCTGGCCGTTGCTCACCCAGACGTTGCGCGGGCGCAGATCGCCCAGCACCAGAGCGTAGCCCTCCTTGACCAGGGTTCTGGCCTGGCCAGAGATCGTCTTCTTGAGGTCGGGGAAGGCCTGGATCACATGGGTGTAGAGCGGCTCGACTCGCAACTGCTCGAAGACCTTCGTGTCGCGGAAGACCTGGCGCGCGTCGCGGTTGTTGAAGGTCTCGTTGTGGATCGTGGCGAGCAGTTCGCCGCACTGGACCGCTATCTGCAGATCGATCCGCCCGCCGACCAGTTCGTCATCCCACAGGATCGCGTTGTCCGGTGGGGCAGTGGTCACCAGGACGAAATTGGTGCGATCCTCCAGCAGCACCTCGGGGAGCACCGGCGGCGGCAGGATCTGGTGGAGCAGCTCGATGCAGTTCTTTTCGGTGAAGATGCGCCTGCGGTCTACCCACCAGCGCTCCTTCACCTGCACGCGGGACAGGGCCTGCTTGACGGTCCAGCGCTGCCGGGCGGTGCTGACCAGGTACACCAGGTTCTTGGCGCCGTCGCCGAGTTCCTCGACGCGCACCGGACCATCCTGTTCACTCAGCAGGCGTTTGCGCTGCAGATAGGCGGCGATCGAGCTTCTGTCCAGGTTCATGGGCTTTCACTCTCCGTGGGGACGGTGGAACTCGCCGCGATGCCAGGCGACAGTGCCAGCGGCCAGGGCCGGTGGCGCGTCGACGGGCGGCTGCTGGCTGAGGCGCGGCTGGGCGCAGGCGGGCTGTGCACATGGCGCTCGGCCCGGTACGAACTGCGCACCAGCGGCCCGGATTCCACGCCAGCGAAACCCCGTGCCAGCGCCTGCTCCCGCCAGGCGGCGAACTCGTCGGGGGGCACGAATCGCGCCACGGGCACGTGCGCGGCCGAGGGACGCAGGTACTGGCCGAGGGTGAGGATCTGGCACTTGGCGCCGCGCAGATCCGCCAGCGTGTGGGCGATCTCTTCGTCGGTTTCTCCCAGACCCAGCATCAGTCCGGACTTGGTGCGAGCCGTGCCCCACTGGCCGGCCTGCGCCAGCACAGCCAGCGACCGCTGGTAGTGCGCCTGGGAGCGGACCTGTGGGTACAGCCGCGGCACTGTCTCGACGTTGTGGGCGAGGACATCGGGCCGGGCGGCCATCACCAGGCGCAGCGCCGTCTCGTCGCCGCGGAAATCGGGAACGAGCACCTCCACGGTCGTCTCCGGGCAGTGCCGATGGAGCGCCTCCAGCGTGCGCGCGAAATGGGCCGCACCGCCGTCCGGCAGATCGTCGCGGGTCACCGAGGTGATCACCGCGTGCCGCAGGCCGAGCCGCATCGCCGCGATGGCCACGCGCTCCGGTTCGTCGGCATCCACGGGTACGGGACGGCCGTGCCGCACGGCGCAGAAGCGGCAGTCGCGCGTGCACACGTCGCCGAGGATCATGAACGTCGCCGTGCCGCGGCTCCAGCACTCGCCGCGGTTGGGGCAGCGCGCCTCCTGGCAGACAGTGGACAGCCGCAGGTCGGCGATCGTTCGCCGGACGCGGTCGTACTGCGGCCGATCGGGCCAGGTCGCCTTGAGCCAACTCGGCAGGCGCGGGCGCGCGCAGCGCGGCGTCCGGTCGTCAGG
>Ga0067045_1029599_pt1 | contig 19489 bp, 19 predicted proteins | sample TerdegcTABiofilm_FD_59184 | JGI IMG/M metagenome (GOLD analysis project Ga0067045, IMG submission 59184) | Combined Assembly of (Gp0054472, Gp0054536) Wastewater bioreactor microbial communities from Singapore -Terephthalate degrading... | reverse complement strand
ACGCCATCAATTGTATATGGCGCGTTTGGGTTTGTCGTTATGGTTTTCTTCGGACTTCGCGCTTCTCTTCTCGGGGGTATTATCGTCCTCACCCTCCTCATGCTCCCCATCATGGTACGATCTATGGAGGAGGTTATACGGACCATTCCCCTTGAACTTAAAGAAATTTCTTATGCCATGGGTACTACAAAGATAGAAACAACGATTGCTGTAGTGCTGCGGCAGGCATTGCCAGGTATTGTGACAGCTGTTCTCCTCGCTTTTGGACGTGGTATCGGGGACGCAGCATCGATCTTGTTCACAGCAGGATACACTGACTATATTCCCAAATCAATTTTTGACCCCGTCGCCTCCCTTCCCCTTGCAGTCTTTTTTCAGATCGGAACACCCATTCCTGAGGTTCAGGAACGGGCATATGCTTCAGCGCTTGTTTTGCTGCTCATAGTTCTTTGTGTAAGCATAATATCACGCTTTCTAAGCCGAATGTTTTCAAAAAATATTGTGAGGTAGACACCCATCTATGCCCCATATAAGTCTAAAAAATCTATCGATTGCCTATGGAGAACACAAAGTCCTTCATGATGTCACTGTCGATATCCCTGACAGTCAGATTACCGTCATTATCGGTCCATCAGGGTGCGGGAAAACCACCCTCCTAAAAAGCCTGAATCGTCTCCTTGACCTGAACGAAGACGTCACGGTAACCGGGGATGTTCTTGTAGATGGTATAAACACATATGACGGCAATGCTGACGTCCTTGCCCTTCGAAAGAAAATGGGCTTCCTCTCTCAGAGGCCTTACCCCCTTCCAATGTCTATATATGACAATATCGCTTTTGGACCAAGAATCCATCGGGTATCTAAAGAGAAAATGGTTCAGCAAATTAATAATCTTGAAGGTCGTTCCGTGGAAGTACCGTCGGGCAAAAATGGTCAGATGGATATTCTCATCGAATCGTATCTTAGGCTTGCAGGGCTCTGGGATGAGGTAAAAGACAGGCTCCACTCTCCAGCATCAAGACTTTCCATAGGACAACAACAGAGGCTTGCTCTTGCCCGGGCACTGGCCGTTGAACCGGAAGCTATCCTTGCCGATGAACCTACTTCGGCCCTTGATCCCCTGTCAGCGCAGCTCATTGAGAAACAATTCAAGTTCCTGAAAAAAAACTATACAATAGTCGTTGTAACCCATATCTTGCGTCAGGCCAGAAGAATTGCCGATTACGTGCTCTTTCTCTACCTTGGAGAACTTGTTGAACACGGACCAGCCGAAAAGATTTTCGGTAATCCATCGGATGAAAGAACGCGTGCGTATGTGCTCGGGGAGATAAGTTAAGACAGGGTAGATAGGGTAGATACCATCAGAAGAACCGGAGGAGAAGGAAGCGAGAAAGATGATGGAGAGAAAAAATAGATTCTCAATTACAGGAAAATAGCATGCAGAAAAAGGCTCTTATAATTGGAATTGACGGGGTTCCGTATGGGTTGCTCACCAGCATGATGGAACAAGGATACATGAAGGGGTTGAAGCGTATATGCGAAAAAAAATACACCGTTTACAAAATGAGAGCATCGTACCCAGACATCTCGAGCGTATCCTGGACATCTTTTATGACAGGAGTTAACCCGGCTGAGCATGGTATTTACGGCTTTACTGATCTCAGACCGAACTCATACGATCTCTATTTTCCAAATTCTCGGGACATCAGGGCGCCAGTCTTCTGGGAAACGTTGTGCAAACAAGGGAAGATTAAAAGATCTCTGGTTCTTAATATCCCCAATACCTACCCCGCATTTCCTATAGAAGGATTATTGGTATCCGGTTTCGTGGCCATAGACTTTTCAAAGGCTGTTTATCCCTCTTCCTATATAAAATCTTTACAACGTGCGGGGTACATCATCGATGTTGACCTCATGAAGGTCCGTCAAGATAAGGATGGCTTCTACCGGGATTTGGGAGAAAGCCTTGCAATAAGAGAAAAGGTATCTATCGACCTCATTCACGAGGGGGAATGGGACATTGCTACGATTTGCATAACTGAAACCGATAGGTTGCACCACTTTTTCTTCGATAAAAGAAATTCTATTCTTTTTCAGGATTTTTATACAAAAGTGGATGCTTTTATTACACAGATCTATCTGACCTTCGAAAAGAAATACGGCGAAGATTTTCTCTTTCTTATTCTCTCGGATCATGGATTTACAGAACAGGTTACCGAGGTAAACATTAATGCCTTTCTCAAGGACGAAGGTTACCTTGTCATAAACGAGAACAGGGAATATTATGACAAGATCGACACAGGAACCGTTGCTTTTGCCATGGATCCAGGGCGTATATACATCCATTATGAAAAGAAATTTCCTCGCGGTCAGGTTAGGCATTCTGAAACAGAACAGATTAAGAGCCATCTCAAAACGGCACTTTTAGGACTTACCGATTCGAAAGGCTCAAAAGTCATCAGGGAGATTCTTGACAAGGAAGATATTTACAGAGGACCATATTATGATAATGCCCCTGACATGATATGCATCTCCAACGAGGGGTATGACTTGAAAGGAAATATGCGCAAGAAGGAAGTTTTCTCGTCAGACATTTTTAAAGGTATGCACACGGGTGACGATGCAGTCTTCATCGCACCAAACAGTATAACCGTTGACCGACAGGTCACCATAGAGGACCCTGCACGGATTATTATGGAATTTTTTTCCTAAGAAAAGGAGGAGTTTTTAGGAATGGATCATTTAGACATGCTTGAAAACAAGAGTATCTACATCATCAGAGAGGCGTACTATCGTTTCAGAAATATTGCAATGCTGTGGTCTGTGGGAAAGGATTCTACCACATTACTGTGGCTTATACGGAAGGCATTCTTCGGCAAGATCCCCTTCCCCATCATCCACATCGACACGAGCTACAAATTTCCCGATATGTATGAGTTCAGAGACAGGCTTTCTCAGGAATGGGAATTTCCCCTCATTGTCGGGAGAAACGAGCAGAAGCTGGCGGAAGGTATGGGGCCCTCCACAGGAAAGAAGCTCGAGTGTTGCACCGAACTGAAAACGAATGCTCTGAAGCAGGTCATCAACAAATACAAATTTAAAGCTATATTTCTCGGCATACGAAGAGATGAGCATGGCATCCGCGCAAAAGAAAGGTATTTTTCTCCACGGGACGACCAGTTCCAGTGGAACTATGAGAACCAGCCTGCAGAGATATGGGACCAGTACAAATCCTTCCTCGACGAAGAGGAACACTACCGGGTTCACCCTATTCTTCACTTCACCGAACTCGATATCTGGAAATACATACAAAGGGAAAACCTTCCAATTGTCAATCTCTACTTTGCAAAAGAGGGTAAGAGATATCGCAGCATAGGTTGTGTGCCGTGCTGTTCTCCCATCGAATCACAAGCCGAGACTATTGAAGATATGATCAACGAGGTAGCAACTTCAAAAACATCGGAGCGGGCGGGAAGAGCACAAGACAAGGAAAACATCTATACCATGCAGAAACTGCGCGCACTGGGATACATGTAGGAGGAACGTGATGGAAGAAAAAGCATTACCCATTGTTATAACAGGTCACATTGACCACGGAAAGAGCACCCTCATCGGGAGACTGCTCTATGACACAGGAATACTCAAGGAAGACCGCTACCAGGAGATTACCACCTCTTCATCGCTCCTTGGGAAGGAAACTGAGTTCGCCTTTGTTCTCGACGCTCTTGAAGAGGAGCGCGCAAAAGGGATAACCATCGATACGACTCAGATCTATTTTCAGACACAAAAAAGGAAATATGTGATAATTGACGCTCCCGGTCACAAGGAGTTCCTCCGCAACATGATTACAGGAGCTTCCTATGCTGATGCAGCAGTCCTCATTATCGACTCGAATGAAGGTATAATGGAGCAAACAAAACGACATGGGTATCTTTTGAGCATGGTAGGCATCAAGGATATATGCGTACTTATTAACAAGATGGACCTCGTAGGCTATTCGAAGGAAATTTACGACAGGATTGTGGCAGGTATGAAAGATTTCTTTGGAAATCTGTCCATCACACCCCGGTTTTTCATCCCCATGTCAGCACTGAAAGGGATAAATGTTGCCAAACGAGACTCTTCAATCACCTGGTATGATGGACCATGCCTCTTTGAGGCTTTAGACGATCTTGAATTCAAGACCTTTGAAGAACGTCCTTTCCGTTTCCCCGTACAGGACGTGTATCGCATCGGAAAGGAGAAGATAATAGCTGGGAGGATCGAATCGGGCGAGGTAAAGGCAGGAGAGGATGTCTACCTTATGCCCAGAGGTGGCAAGGTGAGGATTAAAGAAATCAGGAAATTCCTCAAGGAGGATATCGGGAAGGCAGCCTATGGAGAATCCATAGGCCTCATTGTGGACGGGATGAATGGTATTAAGCGGGGAGATGTTCTTTCAGGCGACAACGAGGTTAGAGCAGTGAAGGAGTTTGATGCAAACATGTTCTGGTTCTATGGAGAGTATAATAAGGGAGACAGGATCCAGGTAAAATGCACAACCCAGGAGAGTTACTGCACCTTATCCATTACCGAGAAGTTTGATCCTGCAACTATGGACAAGAAAAAGGAGGGGCTAAACCACCTTGAGATTGGTGAGATTGCTAAAGCGAGGGTCAAGCTGCGGAAAAAGATCGCTGTGGATACTTTCTCATATATTCCAGAAATGGGGAGATTTATTCTGGAAAAAAACGGTATACCGGTGGGCGGTGGAATAATCGTCTAAAGATTTATTATGAAGGGGGCTGTGCATTTGATGAGCCCCCTTCATGTCAGACTTTTTTCAAAGCTGAATACCTTTCTTCAAGTTCACGCACCTTCAGCTCAAGTAGGCCATGGCTTTGGGTCAACTCTTTGTTAACATTTTTGATCTTGGAGATAACGATAGAGAAATGCATGAGAAGCGCTATGAGGAATATAGTGACAATCAGCAACAGCGCTGTAAGATAGTAAAACCCTGTAATTTTACTTATAATGGGAACCAAGGAGGGCCAAAGACTCAAGACTGCAATAAACATGGATGTGAAAAGCCACAGAATTGCGTATTCCTCTCTGAGAATCTTTTTCCTAATGAACTCAAAGGTCAAAAGAAAAAAAGCCAGGCTTATCAGGCCTATGAAAATTTGCATTTTTAACATAAGATATGCCCCTTATTTTTTCTTAAACAGATCGATGAACATCGCGAGCAAAACTTTTATCATATAATATGCCGATTTGAGAGGGGTGATGGAGGAAGCGCCGTGCATTCTGTTTATCATCGCACTTGGAACCTCTTTGATCTTGAAACCATATTTATGAGCAAAGATCAGTGACTCAGGCTCGGGAAAATCCTGCGGATACTCAACGGCGAACAGACGTATTGCTTTCTTATTGATGGCTCTGAATCCGCTTGTGGGATCTTTTACCGTCATACCCGTTGAAACCCTGAGAAACATTGAGATGATGTGTATCCCCACTCTCCTCATAACTGAGATATTGTAGTCCGTCCTTTCAACGAATCTCGAACCTATGACTATGTCATATCCATCATCAATAAGAACCCTCACAAGGTTGGGGATTTCTGTCGCCGGATGCTGGCCATCTCCGTCAACCTGGACGCACACATCATAATCATTAAGAAAGGCATACCGAAATCCGGTCTGAACAGCACCTCCAATACCTAAATTACACGGTAGGTCAATGACTATGGCCCCTTCCTGACGTGCCACTGAACATGTTTTGTCGCTTGAGTCATCATTAATGACTATTGCATCATAGCCTTCCCCGAGGTACCTCACCCTTCTCACGACTACACCTATTGTGTTTTCCTCATTATATGCTGGTACAATAACCGCTACCCGTTTCGCTGTCATATCTATCGCTTTCTCAAATCATTCAATTTCTTGGAAGATTCCACGCCTGGGAATGTTATCACGAACGATACAAAGAATACAATCGGATACCAAAATTTCGACATTCTGACCTATTCAAGGAGATCATGATTCAAAGACCTCGAAACCTCCCGAACATAGCCCTCCACAAATCTGAGCAGAATTTGCCTCTCCTCTGAAAAAGAGGGTTCTATAAGGTTCTTGTCGATCCTTTCCTTAACCTCCAGCACTGTTGTTTTTAGATCTTCGATATCATCAACAACGAATATTCCTCTAAGGCCTCTAAGTTTAACTGCCAGTTCCCTCTGATGATCGTCCAAATGTTCCCCGTGTATACTTGAGCGCGGTACAATAATTAAGGGTTTTTTATAGGTAACGGCATTAATCACTGTTCCTACCCCGCCATGTCCTATGATGATTGAGGCCTTCTCAAAATAAGAGAGGATCTCGTTGAAGTTAAGGTATGAAAACCACTTGATGTTCTTTGGATATTGATCGATAAACCCAATCTGTGCAACAATTTCTTCATTTAGTTCTAAGGCAATTTCATCAATCTTGTTGATGAGCCGATAGAATTCAACGCCCTTGATGGAGTTACCAACCGTTGCAAAAATCATATAAGCCTTCCCCGATAGAGGGCCTTTGGATACAATTTTATAAGTTCATCCCACTGGACCAAAAAAAGGTCGGCAAACCTATAGACGATCTTTGCCGTAAGGGAAAGGGTATGGATCCTTGTAAAACATTCCACATAAGCAACCTTTGACTTGAATAAAAATTTTCCAATTACGAACGCTGGGAGGGCAATTTCGGAGCCACTCGAAAAGATTAGGTGAGGCTTGTGGCGGAGAAACATTTTGAGCATCGAGAAACAGCCCACAAGCAAGGTTATCGGCAGACCAAAGCGGATGGAATATCCAAACCACAGATTCAGCTTTAACGTCTCTTTTATACCTTTCAGGATTGCCCCTTTCATGTTGGGAAAAGCAAGGGTAATTGCATAGACGTCGTTATCTCCGAATGCATCGACCAAACTCAGCATCTCATTCAGATGACCGCCAGGAGAAGACACAATATAAATGTTCATGTTTTAACTGAAATTCTGTCTCCTATTCGTTTTATAAGTCGAATAAATGGCCTTAGTGATTTGTGCGACTGTGATGCCATAACGAATAATTTATACAAATAAAATGGGTGAAGATAAGGCCGTTTTTTGCGCTTCAGCCCTGCTCGGGTAAGCTTGTGGGTAGCGTCGAGAAGGCTATGGACGTGGGCCACTTCTCCAACAATTTCGATGTTGCGTTTGGATTCCTCGCCCTTCATGGCTCCCGCCCATCCTCCAGGGTGATGCGAATAGTCATGGTTCTGATGGATGACCATGACTGCGTCTGTCATATCCACCACTGGCAAGCCGAGAGTCAGGGATCGATAGATAACCCAATTGTCCCATGCCGGTCGTCCTATGGCAAGAGGTGGTATTTCTCCCAATGCGTTCATGGGAAAAACAAAGTAGTCGATAGCAAAGTAGGGGTAAAGCTTTCCTTCCCTCAACACACGAGTTGAGAGATTTTTCTCCCAGGTGCTTTCGAAATCCAGGCGCTCTCTGATCTCTATATTCCACCTTCGTCCGACCATTAAGGCTCGAGATTGCTCTGCCATCACCCGCTGAATACCTCTTGAAAAATCACTCATCAGCACAATATCAGCGTTAAAATAGCCTATCATATCATACGAGGCAGCCTTTTGAGCTTCATTAAAAAGGCTGTTCACGAGCGGAGTACCAAACTCGCTGCATGCCACTCCTTGAATATGCCTGAGGTTCAATTCTTGAGATAAGTCGCGAACCCCTTCTTCATCACCGAGCAGTATGATCTCTGGTTTTGGTGAAAGCAAGGTCCAGCTCTTGATGGCATTCCACTGGGTCACGGCAACGTGACCACGCATCGGCTTCGGACAGGAAAAAATAGTTAACATGGGATAAATAGATTGTGGGGCAGAGGATTCTAAATGCTTAATCTGTTCCGCAAAGAATACAACACGCTGTTGAATGTAGGTGACTTTACCACATGACGGTCTATTTCTACAAACCGATCTGCCAGTTCGTGACGCCGAACTTCCGGGGGGTGACTTAAAGGAAAAGCCATAGACCTGCGCTCCATGTTCCCGAACTTATTGCTTCCCTTTGTGTTGGTCGAGGCTGTACCAAAACCGAGATTGGACACAAGGTTCACAGCCGGTACAATACCGAGCCTTTTCTTTGTCCACAGGTAAAAGAACCACTGGTAATCCCAGGTGTCAATAAAGCCCCTGTGAACCCGGTCAAAGATGTATCGCCAATAGGACACAAACCTCCTGTCTCCCAGTATCTCCTTCAGCCAATCTTCTTTCTGCATTTCCGGCCACAACCTCATCTCAACATCATAACCTTTCCATGCCCGGCGCCATGATGCCCAGCCCCAGACCTGGTAGTATCTGGAGAAATAGTAGCTGTATGGTGAAACTTTTCTACCGAACTGAAAGTTTGTTCCGTTGATATGTCCGACCCGGTCATCTTGCCGGTAAATGTCGAGCAGTTCCTCGCAAAAGGGGAAAAAAGACGGGTCAGGAAGACAGTCATCTTCAAGGATGATGGCTTCTTCAACCTCGCTAAAAATCCAGTCAATTCCACTTGAAACACGTCTGCGGCATCCAAGATTGGAGTCGGAGTAATTTTTTCGTATCTCGCATTTCCAGTCTACATTTTCTGCAATGGCACGGGCCAGACCACATCTATCAGCCTCACCTTCAACGTCTTCCCTCGGACCATCTGCAACAATGAGAAGCAATGGAGGCCTGGCACGACGAATCTCCTCAAATACAAGGGCTGTGGTCTCCGGCCGATTAAAGACAATGAATGCTACCGGTGTCGTGATAGGTCCACCCGCCAATTTACTTACCTATCTCACCCCAAAAGCCTTGTTTTGCCTTTCTCTTTGTTCCCTTGTAGCCCAGAACTGATGTCTCCTAAGCTGGCTATCTTTTTTTACAAAGGCAATGTCCACCTGTGCGAGAGCTCCATCAAGCAACCGATACCGTAAATCAAAGATATCATACACTACGAAACCCTTGTCATTCATATAATTCAGACAATCGTAAAATCGTGCCCCGCCTCTGAATAAGTCGAACAAGGAGGTCTCCAGGATCACAAATTCCGTTTCAGGAAGAATTTCTTCGGCGCCTTTCAACACCTCAAGTTCAGCCCCCTGTGTGTCAATTTTCAGAAGGTAGGGCGCAACTGTTTTCGTCTCTTTACATAAGTCGTCCAAAGGGAGAGCTTCAACCACCCTGGGAACACCATTCACATCAGAATCCTCATCCTCCCTGAACAAAGAGGAGCCTACCAGGTCCGGGTGAACATTGATGGTCACCTTACCGCGTTCCTTTGCTGCTACTCCAAAGAAAAAATCGACCTTTTTCATGCCGGTCATGACTTTTTGGAGGCTAGGAACGAACTCCTCCAGCGGCTCAACCAGCAGAAAGTGAGCGTCGCAAAAGGTTTCATAGAGCTCCAAGGTTCCATTCGCTGCACCCACATCAATGATCGTGGCAGGATTCAACCCATTTTTTGCAGCTTCCACCAGGCAACTCCTCATAGTAGCTCTTTCTTGGTCACCCCTCACCCTAATCTCCAGACCAACTTTCGCCAGTATTCCGTTAATAATTTTTCTGAGAAGACTAACCATCTGAACTCCTGTCTATGTAATCACGGGAATAGATAAACTATTGCAGTTAATGGTCGGAAAGGTATCCCATAACATGCTTTGTTATCTCTTGTTTTTTCACGAGGAGGTTAACATGGGAATACACTGCCATACGCCGATCCGCCTCGTTAAACCTGTCCAACGTTTCATCGAGCTCGACTTCCGGCGGGTGAACAAGGGGGAAGTCCATCGGCTCCATTGGGATATTGCCAATTTTACTGCTGAAACGGGTGTGAGTCGCATTCCCTTTGTCATGGCCTATGTTGGTCACCAGGTTAACCTTTGGCATAATTTCCAACTTATCATGTAGCCAGTTATGAAAAAACCACTGATAGTCCCAAGTATCGATGACATGACGATGCGTCTGATTGAGATTGTACGTGTAGTAGCGAACTACTCTCCTGTCCCTGAAGATGTGCCCCAGCCAATCAGAATCGCGGAGCTGAGGCCACTGCTTTATGTCAAAGTCATACCCTCTCCAAGCCCTTCGCCATGATGCCCAACCCCAGATGAAGTGACCTCGTGAAAAATAGTAGCTATAGTCGAACCTTGTTTTACCGAAGCTAAAATTGACTCCCCCGATAAAACCAATGCGATCATCGCCCCTGTAACGGTCGAGGAGTTCCTCACAGTAAGGGAAAAAAGTTTGGTGAGGAAGACAATCATCTTCCACAATGATAGCTTCTTCAACTGAATCGAATACCCATTCCAGGCCACTCGATATTCTTTTTCCGCAACCGAGATTAACATCTGAAAAGTTTTTGAGAACCTCGCACGACCAATCGACCCTCTCAAAGAACGATCGAACCCTTGAACATTTCTCTTCGTCCTCAGGGACGGTCGTTCTCGGTCCATCAGCAACAACCAGGAGTTTCGGCGGACGCGCTCTCCTGATTACCTCAAAAACTCGCTCTGTAAGTTCAGGTCTGTTGAATACAAAAAACGCGACTGCCGTTTTCATGTTCTATTTGTTTCCTTTCCCGCAAAATGGGTATTTCCAGCAAGGCTTATGGGTTTGAATATTCTTCGAGTTATCACAACGGCGCTGCCCAGCCATATGCGATACAAATTGAGAAGCTTCCATCTAAAAGGACAGGACAGAACTATAAAGATAGACCAGACAATGGGATTGTATGCAGACTTTTTTGAAAATAGATTCCTTATAAATGCAAAAAAAGGTTTTTTACCAATCTCCACATTCCATGTCGTATCCTCTCTCAACCAAAGTTTGAGCTTTAAATCCGTCATAAGTCGGTAACCTCGACGGTGAGCTCTCATTGTAAACTCATAATCAGACGTAAAATGAGGGAGCAGACGAGGGTAGAAACCTTTCAAGGACAGAAAATCCTCTGCTCTCATAAATAAACCCATTGTAGAGAGGCAATTGATTTCCTTCACATCCTTAGCTTGCTCGAATCGCATGGTACACCAGTCTGCCTTCACGCCCTGATCCAGAATCGCTCCCGATGATCGACTGTAGCACTGTGCGCCAAGGAGAGTTTTAGGGTGAGCGTTGAGAATCGATATACCTATTTCCAAAAAGTCAGGTTTAAATTCCGTATCATCGTTCATTATTACAATAATATCGTCTGCATTTACCTTATTTGCGGAAATCCATTCGTATCCCTTTTGCAAAGAACCAGCCCACCACCAGTTGCCTTTCCCTCGGATTATTTTCACACGGTCGATGTGTTGTTGCACCATTTCTGACGTACCATCTGAAGAACCGTCGTCAATGAGCAGAAGGAGGTATTTTTTAAATGTTTGAGCCTTCAGACATTCTACAAAATGCTCAGTGATCAGACGACGATTATACACAGGAAGAAGGATATATACAATCCGGTCTTCCATAGCCTTAATTGGGATTTCTTCCCTGCTCCCGTTATTCTGTGTCGTTACAAAGAACCTTTTCATAAAGTTCAATATATCGTTTAGCCTGAAGATCCGGAGAAAACTCATCTAGAGCAAGTTGTCTGCATGCCGTTCCCAGCTGGAGGAGCAGTGCCCTATCTTCAAGAAGTTCCACAATTCCTGATGAAAAATCTCTCACATCATCCGGTGCCGCCAGATACCCAGTGATTCTATGACGCACTATATCCGGCACACCACCCACATTGAAAGAAACTATTGGCGTACCGCATGATAGCGCCTCCTGGGCCACAAGACCAAAAGCCTCTGCTCTAGTGGGGAAAAGAAATAAGTCGGCAGCAGAGTAAGCTATAGTCTTCATTTGATCGCCACCAATATAACCAAGATCAATTGTGTACATACCAGTTGCACTTGAAAATTTTTCGCTATCGCCCCCTAGAGTGATAAGAACTGTTTCATCTCTTAGGGACTTGGGCAGCTTTTGGAGAGCTTGCAGCAGCAGGTATCCTCCTTTTCGCTCCTCCTTGAGGCTTTGAGCTCCAAACATAATTACCGGTTTTCCTTCTTGTATCCCGAGGAGGGATCGGCAATTTCCCTTATCGAGGGGTCTGTAGATTTCCGTGTCTATCCCGCTCGGGATATGATGAATAGGAAACCGAGAGAGCATGCTCTCTCGAGCTCTTTCTGCTAACCAACTGCTTATTGCCACGACGACTAGTTTAGAACGAGCAAAAACCTTATCTTTTACTTTCCATTCTAATCGTGTATTATCTTTTTGGACCGAAGGGTACGTGTCCATATATGGACAAGTACCACAACCACGTTTCCACCGATCACAGTCGAAGCTATATGCGCAATGACCAGTGAAGCTCCACATATCTCGTAGGGTTAGAACTGCGGGCTTATCTTGAGTCAACCTGGGGAGGGCAAGATAATTGAAATACCCTGTATGGAGATTGTGATAATTTACAACATCTGCTGACCTAAAGAACTCGTGCCTCTGAATGAGGAAAAAACTACTCACAATATTGATGTAATTCATCCCAAGTCGTTTCGCCAGCGGTAAAAGTCGATTCTCAATCCTCGGCATGCGGGGTACATTTTCCACATAACAACTACCTGTGAGGGAATGCCCGACAAGTAGACGTGAATTAACTCCCCTGGTACGAAGAAAATTGTGCAACCGATAGGCTCCAATCGCTGCACCACCCTCGATATCGGACTGATTGATGTGGAGTATGTTCAAATTTTTACCTTAACACCCTCCATAAAGATTGAATGAGGTTTGTACGTCGACCCATCAGGCTCTATATCAAGGTTGAAGCTTGCCCAGAAAGGTATCAGACTCGATGTTGGACCTTGTTCAGTTATCCTCTCAAATCCACACTCTGCAAGCACAGCTTTTAAGGAATAGCTGTCATACATCCACTGGTGTATCTCGCCGCTCTGACGAAAACGACCAATTCTCAGGGCGTTGTACTCCTTCCCCAGAATGACTTTTATAAGCAACTCCCGCCAGTGATCTATTCTCAAATATCTTCTGACTTGTACCAAGAAAGACTTAGTCTCTCCTTTGGGGGCAAAATTAGCCTGATTCTGTGATATTGTTTTATTTGCTTCCATCAAATTTGACAATTCAGTTCCACAGCGACGAGATATAAAATCCCGGTTAGGAATGCTCTCTCCTGAGAGATAGGCAGCCATCTGCCCCCCAGAAAAACTTCTGACGGCCTGATCGTACATTTCCAAGAGAATCCAGTTGTAGTTGTCGGACCACTCCTTGCTTCCTTTTCTTGCTTCCTCAAGGGCAACAAGGTAAGAGCGAACAATTTGCTCTAGATCCGGGACTACAACCCTGAGAACTCCTCCCGGGCGCAGTACTCGAAAACATTCTCTGAGAAAGAATTTCCCATCTTCCCTCGTAAAATGCTCCAACAGGTGAGAATGGTATAACGCATCAAAGCGATCGTTAGGAAATGGTATGCCCTTTGTTAAATCATGAGCTATAACATTCTCCGAGTTTGTGACAAAATCCACATTTGTCCAAGTTGTTAGAAACCTCGAACCACACCCGAGGTTAAGATAATCAAGCTTTGTGGGTCTCTGATCAGTCAAAATAACCTAAGGCATTCAGCTGCTTTGCAACATCCTTATCTATATCTCTTCGCTCTCTTCTAAAAAGATCGCCGCCAAGCGTTATCTTTTTACACTGTTCCTTAAAGTCTTTCATGTGTATTCTCAATCTATCCATGGTCTCTTTTTCAGTTTTTGCTATGTTTTGCTTCTCTAATGGATCGTTTTGCATGTCAAAGAGCATCCTCGGTTTCGCAGCCAACCAAATCAACCTCTGGCGAAATTCTTTCGCCAGTCCTTTTCTCTGTAATTTACCAGGAGTAAGCTCAATGTATTTATATTCCTTCGTTCTGACTGCAGTAAAAGAAGGTAGCTCCGGCCTATGTTGGGCCTCCACAAAGACAACACTATTGATTTCTTTCCGGCTTTGAATTATCGGCATCACGCTCCTGCCCTGCCAAAATTGACCAGTGTTTTTTAGGGATAGATAATCCAAAATGGTAGGGGCTATATCAATCTCTTGGACAAGTTCATCAAAAAGTCCGTGAAATTCAGAATGAGGAAATTTCATAATAAGGGGGATTCGTACAAGCTCATCAAAGGGAGCACCCCACCCGTGGCTGTTTACCCCGTGTTCTGAAAAGGCCTCCCCATGATCACCCGTCAGGATAAACATCGTATCTTCCCACAACTTCATTTCTTGAAGCCCTTCCATGAGTTTACCTATGAAATGATCATTATAAAAAACCATATCTTCATAAAGTAATTTAAGTCGCTGCAATTCATTTTCAGTTTTCATGCTCATTATTTCTTTTGGGGACCATATTGCAAGAGATGGATCGATAGCTCTGGCCAATGAAGGGTCTCTATGGAAATATGGGCTATGAGTGTCTATAGACCAAATCAAAATAAATGAATTGTGGAGATTTTTTTTCCCCAGAGATTCAAAAAGGCTTAGGTTGATATCCTCTGATGTTGCAATAGGGACCTGGTTGGATTCGATTCTAAAATGTAAAGATCTTCCTGCATCCCTGACATCAATAGTGTGCCTTCTTTCTACAAGGTTATTATCCTTATAAAGTTCAATAAATCGGTCGAATCCCCTTCCGAATCCGAAATCAGGTGATATATTGCCTATTGCCGAAATGGCGATTGTATGAAATCCGTGTTGTTTTAGTTGTTCAGGAAGTGTGGGTAGAGAATCAGGAAGCATGTCATCAACTGTAAGTACACCGTGAACAGAAGGATAGGTAGAAGTAAGCAATGAGGCTCCTGATGGCCTTGTCCATGTGGACTGAGCAAATGCATTTGTAAACACGACACTTTCATGGGCAATCCGGTCTATGTTTGGGGACGTTTTCTTGTCATATCCATAGCAAGAAAGAAAGTCGGGACGCAGAGAATCCATTATATAGAGGATTATGACCATTTATCTCTCTCGGAATATGTCGAAGTTTCCACTCCCCTCTCTATAACCCAGTCAAGTTTTGGACATACCACACCGGGCCAGATTTCAGGAAATATAGAACCCTGGTTCCCAGCTTCTGACGTGTTAAAACCAATGTAATCCTTGAATGAAAGCATCTTTTTGACACCGGGGATTCCCGCCCCGATTCTAACAATATATCGCCCCACGTTCAATAGGTTTGCCGGGATTGTGCATATACTTCGGTAGACACCTGGCTCGATCCTTGGGTTTCTGACATTCTGATCGGTTGACACAAATGCTGTCTCTCCCTGCGCATTGACAATACCTAATCTCAATCGAAATCCTTGTAATTGGCAATTCACCTTATATGTCACTTCAATTTTTATTGGTTTATCGGTCTCAAAAGTAGTACGAACCACCCCTCCTTGTCCAAGCAAGCGGATTGAACGAAGTTTCATCTCCGCACATCCCGGTGCATCTTCTTCGTTAGCCCAAAAAACCTGTCCCTCTGTTTCCCCGGCATCGTCGGCTGCCAAATAATTACTGATAACTGACGAAGGCTCACCGTCGATTACTAAACGACCCTGATCAATAAGTATCGCACGGTTACAGAATGCTCGCACCGCCCCCATATTGTGGCTGACAAAGATTACTGTTCGACCCTCTTGCGTCACGTCTCCCATTTTTCCCAAACATTTTTTCTGAAAAGCTGCGTCCCCAACTGCAAGAACCTCGTCAACAAGCAATATTTCAGGCTCCAGGTGGGCTGCTACCGCGAAAGCAAGACGCACATACATTCCGCTAGAATAGTGCTTCACTGGCGTATCGATAAACTTGTCAATCTCCGCGAAACTGACAATATCATCAAATTTCTTTTTTATCTCCACTTTTCTCATTCCGAGGATTGCAGCATTGAGAAAGATATTTTCCCGACCCGTCAACTCGGGATGGAAACCGGTGCCCACTTCGAGAAGGGAACCAACCCTGCCATAAATCTCTCCCCTCCCCTCAGTCGGCTCGGTGATCCTAGATAAAATCTTAAGCAACGTGCTCTTGCCGGCTCCGTTTCTCCCGATTATACCCACGGCCTCCCCATGTTTAATCTCAAAAGAAACATTTCGAATGGCCCAGAGATAAGCATCATTATTTTGTGCATCACGCTTTGCGTTTCGAAAGATTGACCTCACCAATCTCGATGGAGCAGTTAAACCTGAAGCAAGCTGGTCCCTCAACGTTTTGTACTGAAGACGCCCCCCAATGGTATAACATTTTCCAAGGTTTTCAACCCTGATTGCACAATCATTCATTCCTGAAAGCACCTACGAACCCATGGTATCCACAAACGTTTTTTCCAGTCTCGTAAACCAGATTATGCCGGAAAGTAAGATTAGGATGGCGCTTAGGCATGACACGAAGAATGGTCCCGACAGCCCATCACCGATCCCAAAAAGAGCATATCTGAAGCCTTCCACAACTCCTACCATAGGATTCACGGCATAAATCATACGAAAAGGTTCAGGCACCATACTCATAGGATATACAACAGGCGTTAGGAAGAACATAAGTTGGCTGAGAAAAGGAATTACATAACCAACATCCCGGTATTCAACATTGAGGGCTGAAAACCAGAATCCAAAGCCAAGTATACAAAAGAGAAGCAGTAAGAGAAAGAGTGGAAATGTCACAAAAGAACTGCCTGGCATCACTCCGTAAAACAACATGAATAACACGAGTAGACAGGCCGATATTGCAAAGTCAAGACACGCTACAATGTTCATCGCCAAAGGAATGATAATTCTTGGAAAATAGATTTTGGTAATGAGTCTTTGGTCCGCGATAAGACTGTTTGAAGATTCAGTGAAAGTCCTCAAAAAAAACTGCCAGGGAACAAGCCCTGCCAGGACAAAAAGAGGATAGGGAACTCCTTGAGACGGAAGCTTGGCCAACCTCCCGAAAAACGCAGTAAATACAAGCATCATAGTCAAGGGCTGCAATACTGCCCATGCAACACCTATCGTTGTCTGTTTATATCGTACCTTAATTCCTCTCCATGCGAGAAAATAAACAAGCTCTCTATAAGCCCAAATCTCTCCTAAATTAAGAAACCGCCAGCCCTTGGTGGGCTTGATTTCAAAAAAAATATTCTCTTTATTTTTCACGTTAGTTCTATCTCATTCAAGCTGTCACAATTCAGATATGTCCACTCGGTTTGATCGCTAGCACTTAACTCTTGAAATTAAGAAAGCTACCGCCTTTCCAGACATTCATGCAGAAATGTCGGGCCAAGCGTCCACAGTTTACTTATTATACCTAATACCCATGCTGCTCGCAAGTTCTTCAACGAGAGTCTCAATCCCGATGCCTGGCACTTTCGCTGTGTTCTTGGTTTGTCAGAATAGGTCTATATTCCTCGAACCATACAGCGAGTTTTCGCCTTTCTAAACACAATCAACTGTTAAACCTACTTCGTAAAAGCAATTGATCGTGCATCGATACCATAGGCCCGCATAAGGTCTAAGATATCCCCTTTTTTGGTGATCTTTCGAGCCTGAATTTGCTTCCGCTTCCTCAGCATTTTAGGAAGACCGGTTATAGCAACTATATAGGAACGAAGGAGAATTGTTATAAGTTGCCATTTTGAGTATTCCTCCGAGAAGGCTCCTGCAGCACCCTTGCCGCTAAACGCACCATAAGCCTGGTAAAAATACCTCAGAAAAGTATAATAATAACCATTCATAATCAAAGAGAGAGGGAAGTTCTTCACTTCCAACCACATCCGGTTTCTCTCAACAAGAAAGGCTTTCAATGGAGAGTAATTACCTGAAGATGCCGAATGGGCGTGATAAACTAAAGCATTCGGGGTATAAATACATTTCCACCCCCTTAATTGGGCCCTCCAGCCGAGATCTGTATCATCTGCGTAGGCAAAAAAATCCTCGTCGTAGTACTCGTCTCCAACCTTGATATCTTCAAGCATTGCCCTTCGATAAAGAGCGCAACACCCGCTCGCAAAAAAAACCTCTGTTTCCAGGCTACAGCATCCTTCTGCCTCAAGTCTGCCCCTTCCAATAGACAAACCGTCTGGAAATACCACAATACCGGCTGCATCCAGAACACCGGGTGAGTCCTTGAACAGTATTTTTGAAGCAGCGGCTCCGTATTTTACATCCCTGTCAATAGCCCGCCTCATCTCGCTTATGCATTGGCGATCAAGCTCGGCATCATTGTTGAGAACCAGCACAAACTTTCCTTTTGACCTCTTTATCCCGATATTATTGCCACCCCCATAGCCAAGATTCTTGTCATTGCGGATCAGTATTACGTTTTTGTACTCCTTCTCCACAATCTCCGGGGAGTTATCATCGGAGGCATTATCAACCACCAGGATTTCAATACTTTTGTAAGCTTGATTCAAAACACTATCGAGACACTGCCTGATGTATCCGCTACCATTCCAGTTTAATATGACAACAGAAATGAGATCATCCATTGTTCAGCCTGTAAATTATCACGAAATCGTCACCTGCCCGAACCTCTTTCACAGGTTTCAACGTACGTCGACATTCATCGTTCCACTGCAGATCTTTTTGGATCGTATCGTCAAGAACAAAATACTCTGCCTTCTTGTCTCTCGCTATATCAATAAGCTTCATGCATTTGCGCCGCTCAGGCAGAGCAACCCAGGATCCTTGTGAATAGAATGAAACAAAAGGCAGCCTTGATGCAACGACCCTTCCGGGATCTACCTGGCTTAAATATTGGCCCGCCTGCTTATGCAGCATTCTCCCTCTGTTGGGGGCTGAATACCCTAAAACGATAGACAAAACTATTAGTATGGCCATTGCAGATGCGTAGAGAAAGCGTCCAATTTTGTAACGTTTTACATACGCATCAAATACGGCAAGACCAGCAACGGCAAAAGGCAAAGCAAGAGGAACAAACTCGAGGGAGAACCTCACTGTAGAAGCGGAAATAGTAGCAATGCTCAAGATGTGCATAACAACCAGAGATATAAAAAGAATACGGTAGCCTTTATCTACCGCCCTAAAACCTAGCACTGTCAGAATAAAGAACGGGACGAATTGGCTTTTAATAAAATTGATACATACCGAAGGGATGTGTTTCAACATGAGAGCAATAGGGAGTATCGGCAGTAGGTAGGAATGGTGTGAGGAACCAGTGACAGGCTGACTTTTCGCCAGTATTGCCTTTTTGCTCACCACAACCAGTCCAGTCTCAGTTTTCATATAATACATATATGCGAAGACAAAGACAGAAAAACAGCAGAGAAAAAAAAGGGTTTTGGCATACTTCTTTTTCCATAGAAGTATTAGGCCCATGGGCGCAAAAAAAACAATGTACTCGGGCCGTGTCAAATATGTCAAACCAAGCATAGCTCCGGAAAGAGCTATATCTGTGACACGGTCTTCAAGCCAACCTTTGTAAAAAAGGAAGATGGACACTACGAA
>Ga0067045_1029598_pt1 | contig 19493 bp, 16 predicted proteins | sample TerdegcTABiofilm_FD_59184 | JGI IMG/M metagenome (GOLD analysis project Ga0067045, IMG submission 59184) | Combined Assembly of (Gp0054472, Gp0054536) Wastewater bioreactor microbial communities from Singapore -Terephthalate degrading... | reverse complement strand
CCGGTACGACCGGTGGACTCCCGCAGGGTCCGGCCCCCGTCCCGTACTCATCCGGATTCACGGCGGAGGATGGAACAGCGGAGACAAGGCCTACGGGAATATGAACTATGTGAACCGGCATTTCGCGGAGCTCGGCTATCTTGTATGCGATATACAGTACGGGCTCGCGGAGACCGGAACCTTCAGCCCCCGGGCTCCGACTCCTGGCGGGATGCTCGGTCCCTTCGGGATCGAGGACATGATGAGGCATATCGGCATCTTCTCCTCGTACCTCGCGGACAAGGCCGTGGAGCTCGGCGCGGACACTTCCCGGGTCTTCATCAGCGGGGCATCCGCGGGAGGGCACCTCGCCCTGGCTGTCGCCCTGGCAAGAACTTCCGGGTATGTCCGGGATCACCCCGGAATCGGACTGGATCCCCGGATCCATGTGCGGGGCGTGATCCCCTTCTATCCAGGTATCGGGTACGCCGCGGGCATGGGGATCCCGACCCGGCCTGAGCTGGATTCCCTAGAGCCGCTCCTGGGACCGGAAAATCCTCCGGCGTTGTTCTATCAAGGTGCCCTGGACGGCATGGTCGATCCCGCAGGGGTACGAAGATTCGTCCAGGCATACAACCGCGCGGGTGGAGGCCGGGCAGTCCTCATCGAATTCCCCTCCGCGGGTCACGGAAGCGACCTGATTTTCTGGAATCCCTACAGCCAAGTCTTTCTTCGGTACATGGAAAGGTTCCTGGAGCGATTATCCGGGGAGGACCTCTGAGGTAGGAGGGTTTGATGAACGAATCTACGAAGCGCGGACGGATTGCGGCGCTGATCCTCTTGTGTTCCGTCCTGTCCGCCGCGGCGGAGGCTCCGGTTCCCCGAATTTCCGGCGACGAGGTGCTGGCCCTGGCGGCGGAGCTCTCGGACCCCCTCTACGAAGGCCGCGGGATCGGGACCGAAGGCGGCCGCCGGGCCGCCGGACTGTTGGAAGGCCTTCTCCGGAAGGCCGGGTATCGGGTCCAGTTCCAGGAATTCCCCGAGCGCCCGGGGTTCAACCGGGGCGATGCCGGGCTGGAGGCCGTCCTTCCGGGGGGCGCCCGGCTGACCTTCGTCTACCGGAAGGATTTCCGCGAGACCGCCCGGGGAGGGTGGACCGGGGGGACCGCGGAGGGCCCCCTTCGCCTCCTGGAAACCCGGGGACAGGAGTTCCCCGGCGGTTCCGTCCTGCTGATACCGGCCTCCCTGTACGATCCCGCCGCCCTGGATTCCTACGCCGCCCGGGGCGCGAAGGGGGTGATCCTGGAACTGCCGGAAGGAAACCCGGCCCAGAGATCCGGATACACCGGAGCGGCCCCCGGAGTCCTGGTGGAGCCTAAACAAGGCATGATCGTGCTCGCGGTTTCCTCGGACGCCTTTCGGCGTCTGGCCGACGCCGCGGCGGGGAAGGCCCGGGTCCGTATGGCCAGTCCGGTCCGGTTCGAGGACGCCCGGGGCCGCAATATCGTCGCGGCCTGGAACGGAGACGGGGGGGACTTCCGGCCCAAGCTGGCCTTCATCGCCCATTATGACCACATGGGCACCGACGCGGACGGCAGCCGGTTCCCCGGCGCCCTGGACAACGCCTCCGGAACCGCCCTGGCTGTCCGCCTTGCGGAGGCGATCGCTCTCGGCTCTACCCGGGCGGATTTCGCCCTGGTCCTCACGGACGGAGAGGAAGTGAACCTGGGAGGTTCCTGGGCCCTGGCCCGGGATCCGCCGTTTCCGCTGCGCGGGATATCGGTCGTCAACCTGGACATGGTGGGGTCCCGCGCCGACATGGAGCTGTCCGTGTTCCACAACGGAGATCCCGGAAGCCGGCAGCTCGCGGACCGGATCGCAGGGGTGGTCCGGGAGGCGGGCTTCACGGTCATGCTCCGATCGCCGGTGTACAATTTGGACCACGGGCACCTGCCCCGGGCGGGAGCCCGGGCGGTGAGCGTCTGCGAATACGACACGACCCTCTACCATACGAAGGAGGACCTTCCGGAGAACCTGTCGGCCGCGGAATTGTCGGCCCTGGGAGGGGTCCTGCTGAAGTTCGCCCTGGAGGAGCTTGGCGCCGACTGAGGCGCTCATCCCGGCGGAAGCTCTTTATCCTCGACAGGAGGGCGCGTATGGCGTACTATGTCCCCATACCGGCCCCGGTCCGGCGACACCGCCGCTCCCCGGAGGCTCGGAAAAATACATAGGAGCAGGTATGGCAGAGAAAGAGACCCTCGTTATCGCGTCCAAGGTCAAGGCGTACATCAAGGAAGCCGGGGACATGAAGTGCTCCGCCACGGTCATCGACGCCTTGTCGGACAAGGTCCGGGCGCTCTGCGATGAAGCCGTCAAGAACGCCAAGGCGGACAAGCGGAAGACGGTCCAGGACAAGGACGTCCGCTAGACCCTTCCCGTTCGCTCCGGGACCGCGCCGCCCGCGCGGTTCCGGGGCCCGTAGGCCCTGATCCGGAGATCGCAGCCGATTATCCATGATCGAACTATTCACCGTATCTCCGCCGATCGGGGACTTGGAGAATGAACTGCTCTCGTTCCAGGAGTCCTGCGGTTCCCGGGACGGCACGATCCGCCTGGAGACGGAGTTTTCGCTCAACGCCTTCCCGGACATGCGGGCCTTGTTCCTCGCGAGGGAATCCGGACGTCTGGTCGGAGTCCTTTCCGTCTTCGCCCCCACGAGGCACGAAGCGGAGATCAACGCCGCGGTCCTGCCGGAGCGTCGGCGCGGGGGCATCTTCCGGTCGCTTCTCTCGGAGGCGGAACGGGAACTCGTCCGCTTCGGGTATGCCGAAGAGTTGTTCGTGGTGGATTCCGAGTCCGGCCCCGGGAAGGAGGCCGCCGCCCGCCTGGGCGGGACGTACGAGTATACCGAGTATACCCTGCGGTATGCGGGTCCCTGCCCGGAGGTCCCCGACCGGGATCTGGAGATCCGAAGGGTTGGATCAGAATCCCTGGAGGATCTCGTGGACCTGCGATCCGGGTCGTTCGGCGATTCCCGGGAGGAGACGGAGGCCTTCGAGCGGGCGACCCTCGCCTCGCCGGAGCGGCAGGTCTACGCGGCGTTCCTGGGGGATCGCATGGCGGGGGCCTGTTCCCTGGGATTCCAGGGGCGGGAGGTCTCCATAAACGGCCTCGTCACGGCCGCGGACCTTCGCGGCCGCGGGTACGCCCAAGGCCTCCTAGCCCGCATCGTCCGGACGCTGGAATCCGAGGGCTACGGCATGACCCTCGACGTGGAAAGCCGGAACGCGGACGCGCTCCACGTCTATACGAAGCTCGGATTCCTCCCGGAGCGGGCCGTGGAATACTGGCGCAGGACCCTTCCCGTCTAGGACGGGCCGCCCGGCGTGGCCGGGCGGGAGACCTTGGAGGCGTCGATCTCGGAAAGCGCGGCGGCCCCGGTCATGAGCATGGCCTCCTCCAGTTCCGCCCGCACCTTGCGCAGGTAGGTCGATACACCCTCCGCCCCTCCGCCGTAGACGGCGTAGGCGAAGGGCCGGCCGATCAGGACGCCGTCGGCCCCCAAAGCCAGGGCCTTGAACACGTCCAGCCCGGTGCGGAACCCCCCGTCGATCAGGATTGTGATTTTTCCCTCAACGGCTCGAACGATTTCGGGAAGGACCTCTATGGTGGAAGGGGTCTCGTCCAGCACGCGACCCCCGTGGTTGGATACCACGATGCCCCGGGCGCCGGCCCGGACGGCCTTCCGTGCCCCCTCGGGGGTCATGATCCCCTTCAGGATGAACGGCACCCGGAGACTCTCGACGATCCGGGAAATCTCTTCCACGGGCATCGGGGCCACAGGCTTTCCCATGGCCGCCAGGACCGTGAGGCCCGCCGCGTCGATGTCCATGGCCAGGGCGAAGACTCCCGCGTCCTCGGCTTTCTTCGCCCGCTCGACCACCTCCCGGACTCCCCAGGGTTTGATCGTCGGGATGCCGATGCCGCCGGCAGCGCGGATCGCCTCCAGGGGCTCGAAGAAGGCGGGATCCTTGGGGCCGTCTCCCGTGAAGGCCGCGGTGCCTTCCGCGGCGCAGCCGCTCACCACCGCGGCGGAGTAGGTGCCGTCGGTGTACAGGTCGTTGTAGTGCAGGTTGACCGCCCCGATGGGCGCCGCGAATACGGGCAGGCGGAAGGTCCGTCCGAAGAGGCGGGCTTCCGTGGATACCTCCCGGGGCTGATAGATCGTGTCCATGGCCAGGCGGATCCTTCGGAGTTCCTGGTAATTGCGGATGAATCCCGCTCCCGTCCCCTTTCCGCCGGGACCGGGGATCTCTCCGCGACAGGCGACGCCGTTGCATTCCGGGCAGACCCGGCATCGGGGCCCGATCTTCGGTTTCGCGGCTTCTCGTACTTCCTGGAAGGTCATGGATCGCTCCATCGGACGGGATGATGGACTATATATCGATTTCATGATTCCCTCAAGTCCGGCTCCCATGTCGTTTACTCTACTCCGAGTACGGTTGTATAGTGGAATCCGCATAAGGAGGCGAGATGAGCGTACAGTTCGCGGAACCCTTGGTTCTCCGCTCTCTTACGATTCCAAATCGGCTGTTCATGGCCCCCATGTGCCAGTACTCCGCCCGGGACGGTCTTCCGAACGAATGGCATCGAAGGCATTACACGGAGCGCGCCCTAGGTGGAGTGGGACTTGTGGTGGTCGAAGCGACCTCGGTTTCCCCGGAAGGCCGGATCAGCCCGTCGGATTTGGGCCTCTGGAACGACGAGCACTCTCGTGCGTTTGAGCCCCTGGTCAAGTCGGTCCGGGAGGCCGGATGCCGGATCGCGGTCCAGCTTGCCCACGCGGGGAGAAAGGCCTCCACGTTCCCTCCCTGGCAAGGGAAGGGGAGGGTGCCCGCCTCGGAGGGAGGCTGGGAACCCCTGGCTCCCTCGGCCCTGGCCTTCGACGAGGACTACGCTCTCCCCCGGGAGCTTTCGATCCGGGAGATCGACCGGGTCGTAGGCGCCTTCGGGGCCGCCGCCCGGCGCGCCGTGGAAGCGGGCTTCGACGCCGTGGAGATCCATGCCGCCCACGGTTACCTGATCCACCAGTTCCTGTCCCCCCTGTCGAACCGAAGGACGGATGCGTACGGAGGGGACCCCTCTGGGCGGTCCCGTTTCCTCCGGGAGGTGATCCGGTCGGTTCGCGGGGCCGTTCCGGACTCGATGCCGGTCCTGATCCGGGTTTCCGCCACGGACTGGATTCCCGGGGGTTGGGACGTGGAGGAGTGCGCCGGAGTACTCAATGGGGTCAAGGCGCTGGGTCTGGACTTTGTGGACGTTTCCTCCGGCGGCCTGGCCCCGGGCGCCAAGCCCCCCGTCGGTCCCGGTTACCAAGTTGGCCTGGCCCATCGAATCCGGGAACGGACGGGAATGCCCACGGGAGCCGTAGGACTCATCACGACCGCGGAGCAGGCGGATCAGATCCTGCTTTCCGGGAGCGCCGACGCGGTTTCCCTGGGTCGCCTGCTCTTACGGGATCCCTGGTGGCCCGCCCGGCACCTGCCCGCGGAAAGAAGGAGGATTCCCCCCCAGTATCTGCGGGCTTTCTAAGCCTCCCGCGGGGAACCGGCACGCCGAGGCTGCCGGTTCCCCGGCTCGCGGTCTTTCGGGATGCCGGCCCGGCAGCTTTCTCGTGCGCTCCCCCCGCCGGCTAGGCCGGCACTCCCGCGGATACGTACAGCTCCGCGTTCAGGACCGCCGCTCCCGCGGCCCCCCGCTCCAGGTTATGCCCCAGGGCCAGGAATTTGAGGCCCAGGATGCCGCAGGAACGGAACCGCCCCACCGAGACGGTCATTCCGTCCCCGGTATCCGCGTCCAGCAAGGGCTGGGGCCGGTCGGGCTCCTCGTGGACGGAAACCGGGTGCTCCGGCGCCGAGGGCAGGCCCAGATCCGCCAGGGGGGACCGGTACGCCTTCAGGCAACCCACGACCTCCTCCATGGACGGGTTTCCCCGCAGGCGAACGGACGCGGATATGCTGTGGCCGTCCCGGACCGGAACCCGGGTGCAGGTGGCGGAGACCGGGAAGGGCGCGGGTTCAACCCGACCCCCGAAAAGGGTTCCCAGGATTTTTGCGGTCTCGGTCTCGAGCTTCTCCTCCTCCCCGCGGATAAAGGGGATCAGGTTGCCGGAGATGTCCAAGGCGGATACTCCGGGATACCCGGCGCCGCTGACCGCCTGCATGCTGGTGACCAGGGCGGCTTCAATTCCGAAGGTCCTGTGCAGGGGGGCCAACGCGGTGGTCAATATGGCGGTCGTGCAGTTCGGGTTACAGGCGATCCCGCCCCTCCACCGCCTTCTGCGGCGTTGTTCCTCCAGCAGGGCCAGATGGTCCGCGTTCGCCTCGGGTACCAGCAGGGGGACATCCTCGTGCATCCGATAGGCGGAAGCGTTTGAGAATACGAGGGCACCCGACGCGGCGTAGAGGGGTTCTATCTCCGAGGCCGCCTGGGCGTCCAGGGCGCTGAAGACGATGGGTGCCCAAACCCGCTCGGGGGAAGTCTCCTCCACGATCCGATCCCCCAGGCCTGCATAGGGGCGTCCTCCGGCCCGCCAGGTGCAGGCTTCTCGGTAGGGCAACCCGGCGCTGCGGCCCGAAGCGGTCAAGGCCTGGATTTCGAACCGCGGATGCTCCGCGAGTCTGGCTATGAATCTTTGTCCCACAATGCCGGTCGCTCCGAGTACGGCGACTCCGATGCGTTCCATGTATATACCTCCGATGTTCGAGTTCGATGAGACGCTTGAACTGTGATACGGATGATCAGAGGTTGGAACGAGTCAACCAGCGGCCTTGGTATGCGCGAAGCAAGAGCGATTCAGGGTTCGCAACTCGCCCCGCGGATCGAAGGAATTGCATGGCTCCTCCAATCCGAAGGAGAGCCCAGGTCGGCGATCCGGAGCGAATCGATCGCAAACGGGATCGCACTGCCTTTGGCACTCCGCGGGCCCTTGGGATTTGCCCGCGACAGCCGTCGGGTATTAGCCCGAACGTCCAAGGGACGGGATCGCGGATCCCCGGCCCCTTCGGCGATCCTCCCCTTTCTCACGGTTTCTCCGGGCGCCGCGCCCTCCGCCGGATACTCATGGGGACCGCTCCTCCATCGGTATTCGGAATCTAGCATACCGTGGAAAAAAGCTTCAAGGCGAAGAGGGATTTTTACGGAAAATTTCATGTATTTTTCCGTAGAAACAGGTCGAATCCTGCCTCGTCGCCGCTACTCAGGTGATGATGATGAAGATCATCAACCGAAGAGCTTCGGCATCACGTACTCCTCCAGCTCCCGGCGGACCCGCGGCAGATCGATGGTCGTGAACTCTCCGTCCCGGTAGAGCACCCGGCCTCGGACCATGGTGAGGACGACGTCGCTGCCCCGGGCGGAGTAGACGAGGTTCGAGAGGACGTTATGGCAGGGAACGAGATGGGGACGGTCGAAGTCCAGGAGAATGAGATCCGCGTCCAAGCCCGGGGCGATCCGACCGCACTCGCCCGAGCGGCCCTGGGCACGGGCCCCGTTCACGGTGGCCAGGCGAAGGGCGTCCAGGGCGGAGACGGCACGCGGGTTCCCGCTCGCCCCCTTGTGGATCAGGGCGGCGGTCTTGATCTCCTCGAAGAGGTCGTGGCTGTTGTTGGAGGCCACACTGTCCGTGCCCAAGGCGACGTTGATCCCCTTGGCCAGGAAGGAGGGCACCGGGGCTATGCCGCTGGCGAGCTTGAGATTGCTCACGGGATTGTGGGACACGTTCACGCCCCGTTCGGCCAGGAGATCCATATCCGGTTCCGTGACCCAGACGCAGTGGGCCGCCACCGCCCGGGTGTTCCAGACGCCGTACCGGTCCAGGATCGCCGCTGGGGTCGCTCCGTACTTGGCGACGCATCCCTCGTGCTCCTTCCGGGTCTCCGAGAGATGGACGTGCATGCCCAGGCCGTTGTCGGAGGCGTACTCCCCGACGGCGGCCCAGAGCCTCGGATTGGACGTGTACTCCGCGTGGATGCTGGCCTCGATTCGGATCCGACCGAAATCGCGGCCGTGCCATTCCCGGTGGAGGCGGCGCATATCGATGCAGCCTTCGTGGGAGTCGAAGGAAAAATCTTCGGTAAAGAGGGAAGTTCCCCGGGAAATGTTGGCCTTGATCCCCGTTTCCTCGACCGCCGCCAGGATGTCGTCGCAAAAGTAGTACATGTCCGTAAACGACGTGGTCCCCGAGGCGATCGCCTCCGCGATGCCCAGGAGAGCCCCGGCACGGACGCAGCGGCCGTCCAGCTTTGCCTCCACGGGAAAGATGTACTTGGTAAGCCAGGTTTGCAGGTCGTAGTCGTCCGCATAGCCCCGAAGGATCGTCATGGGTATATGGGTATGACAGTTGATCAAGCCGGGCATAAGAACCTTTCCCCGCCCGTCGATGGTCTCTCCCGTGAAGTCCTGCGGGGGAGCGTCGGAAACGGAGACGATCCTTCCATCCGACACGAGTACGAAGCTGTCCGGTCGGACCGGCACGTCCTCGTCCATAGTAACCGCGGATACTCCGGAAAACAGTATCTGCTCCATAGGTACCCTCTCAGACTCCGGGCAGGACCGGATTGTTCGGGGGCGTTCGGTGTTGTTTCCTCCGGCCTTCCAAATCGAGAATCCCGGCATTAGTATATCGGATACATGAAGATCATCGTAGGGCATTCCAACATGGACCTGGACTGCATCGGCTCCATCGTGCTGGCCCAGTACTTGTTCCCGGATCATGTCCCCCTACGCGGCCATCTTATGCAACCCGCGGTCCGCAACCTGATGAACCTGTATGCCGACCGACTCGATTTTGTCGGCGCCGGGGATATCCGCGGCCAGAGGATCGAGCGCCTCGTTGTTGTAGACGCGAGGTCGGAGGACAGGATCGCCGAAGTACTTCCGCTGGTCGATCCGGAAACCGAGGTCGAGGTCTTCGACCATCACCCGCCGTCGGGACAGGAGATTCCGGGAGCGACGGTCCATGAATGCTCCTACGGCGCGAACGCGTCCCAGCTCTGCAAGCTCCTCGCGGAAAACGGAATCGGCCTGGATCCCGAGGACGCCACGATCGCCCTTACGGGCATCTATGCGGATACCGGGAATTTCACACATTCCAACGTTTGCCGCCAGGATTTCAACGCCGCGGCCTACCTTCTGGGCCAGGGAGCTTCCCTGAAGCTGGTCAAGGATTTCCTGGTCCCCCTCAAAGAGCGGCATCAAGTCGTGCTCTTCCACGAGGTCCTTTCCTCCCTGGAGACCAGGACCATCCGGGGACACGCGGTGCAGACCTGCTTTATGGAGCTCGAGGAGGACTCCCAGGGCCTGGGAGCCGTAATCGAGCGAGTGTTCGAGGTTGAAAACGGGGAGGTGCTCCTAGGGTTCTTCTATTTCAAGCCGAAGAACAAGGCCCTCATCATAGGTCGGAATTCCACGACCGACATCCGGCTGAACGAGATCTTGGCGGATTTCGGGGGAGGAGGCCACGCCCAGGCGGCGTCCGCAACGGTCAAGACGGAAAACGGACGGGAGCTCTACGAACGATTCCTCGGCTACCTGGAGAGGACCATCCGGCCCGCGGCCACGGCCTGGGATATCATGACCGAGGAGGTGGAAGTCCTGGGGCAGGAGGACAGCTTGCTCGACGCGTCCCTCTTCTTCGAGAGGACGATGCACACGGGGGCTCCCGTGGTGGACGGGGAGGGTAAGCTGACGGGCATCATCACGCTTCGGGACATTTTGAAAGGCAGGAAGGCCGGGCAGATGAAAGCCCCGATCCGGGCCTTCATGTCCCGCAACGTGGTGACCGCGGCTCCGGATTCCACGGTGCGGGAGATCGACGATCTGCTGTTTCGCCACAATATAGGCCACCTTCCGATCGTGGTGGACCGGAAGGTGGTGGGGATCGTGACCCGGACGGATTTCCTGGAGTTCAAGCACAGCGAGCGGAGAAAGAAGGAACAGATCCTTCGGGAACTCCGAGACGAGCCCTGAGCCCGTGCGAAGGGGTCAGTGCCCTCCCAGATAGGCCCGCTTGACCTCCGCGTTGGCCAAAAGGTTCGCGGCGGTATCCGAGAGGGTGATTCGACCGGTCTCCATGACATAGCCCTTATGGGCGGTCTTCAGCGCCAGGTTCGCGTTCTGTTCCACCAGGAAGATCGTGGTCTTCTGGTCGCGGTTCACCTGCTCGAGGATCTTGAAGATCTGCTGTACCAGGATGGGCGCCAATCCCAGGGAGGGCTCGTCCAGGAGGAGGAGCTTGGGCCGTCCCATGAGGGCCCGGGAAATGGCCAGCATCTGCTGTTCCCCGCCGGAGAGGGTTCCGCCGGGCTGGTTCCGGCGCTCCGCGAGCCGGGGGAATAGTTCGAAGACGTATTCGAAATCCTTGGCGATTCCCTGCTTGTCCTGTCGGAGGTAGGCACCCATATCCAGGTTTTCTTTTACCGTGAGTCCCGGGAAGATACGCCGGCCTTCCGGCACCTGGATGATACCCAGCTCGACGATACGGTCGCTCGAAAGCCCCGTTATATCCCGGTCCTCGAAGAATATCTTTCCCTCCCGGGGAGGGACGACTCCGCAGACGGACATCAAGGTCGTGGACTTGCCCGCCCCGTTCGCTCCGATCAGGGTGACGATCTCGCCCTGCTTGATCTCCAGGGAGACACCCTTCAACGCCTGGATGTTCCCGTAATAGGTTGAAACGGACTCTAGTTTAAGCATTGACCTCTTCCCCCAGGTAGGCCTTGATCACGACCGGATTCCGCTTGATTTCGGCCGGAGTCCCCTCGGCGATGAGCTGGCCGTAGTCCACCACGTAGATCCGCTCGGAAACCCGCATGACCAGGCTCATGTCGTGCTCGATCAGGAAGATGGTCACCTTCTCGGTATCCCGGATGCGTACGATCAAATCATCCAGGTGGCCGGTCTCCTTGGGGTTCATCCCGGCTGCGGGTTCGTCCAGCAGAAGCAGGAAGGGCTCCGTGGCCAGGGCCCGGGCGATTTCCAGGAGCCGCTGGGCTCCGTAGGGCAGGTTCTTGGCAACCTCGTTCACGTATTTTTCCAGCTCGATCTTCTTGAGGATCTCGTAAGAGTCGTGGATGACCTTCTCCTCCTCCTCACGGGTGGATCCGTCCCGGAAGATGGCGCCCAGGATACCCGACTTGAGACGGGCATGCCGTCCGATCATGACGTTTTCGAGGACCGTCATGTTCTGGAAAAGCCGGATATTCTGGAAGGTCCGAGCCAGTCCCTTTTCCGCGACCACATGGGGCGCGAGACCGTTGATGACCTCCTGGGATTTCCCGGGCGGGGTGATCGTGATAGTCCCCTCGGAGGGGGGATAGACTCCGGTCACGCAGTTGAAGAAGGTCGTCTTCCCGGCGCCGTTCGGGCCGATCAGGGCGACGATCTCGCCCTGCCGGATGGACATGGAGACGTTGTTCAAGGCCCGGAGACCTCCGAAGTTCATGGTGACGTTCTTGGCGTCCAGGATCGAATCACTCATGGCCGGCTCCCTCGATCTTTCCGTCTGCCTTGAAAACGTAGCTCTTTCGGACCTTCGGGATGATCCCGCCCGGCCGGAAGACCATCATGAGGATCAGGATCGATCCGTACAGGAGCATCCGGTACTGGGTGAAGGCCCTCAGGTATTCCGGAAGCAGGATGATGATGAGGGCGCCGATGATCACCCCCGCCGTGGAGCCCATGCCTCCCAGGACGATGATGCAGAGAACCAGGATGGATTCCATCAACGTGAAGCTGGCGGGATTGATGAAGGTGGTCTTGGCCGCGAAAAGGACGCCCACCAGCCCGGCCCAGAACGCGCCGAGGGCGAAGGCCGAGAGTTTGGTGATCGTCAGGTTTACGCCCATGGCCTCGGACGCCACGGAGTCCTCCCGCATGGCTTCCCAGGCCCGACCCAGGCGGGAGTTTTCCAGGCGCCGGACCACGAAGACGGTCAGTACGACCAGGGCCAAGGTGATAAAGTACAAGTAGATGACGGACTGCGGGACGGTCAGCTTGATGCCGAACAGGGGAGGCCGGGCTATTTTGTTGATTCCGGAGGGCCCGGAGGAAAAGTCGTTCCAGTTTTCCAGGACGATCCGGCAGATCTCCGCGAAGCCCAGGGTCACGATGGCCAGGTAGTCGCCCTTGAGCCGGAGCACGGGGAACCCCAGGAGGATGCCGAAGAGCATGGCAAGGACCGCCCCCAAGGGCAGGGCAATCCAGAAATTAAGGCCGAACCGGGTGTTCAGGATCCCGTAGGTATAGGCTCCGACCGCGTAGAAGGCCGCGTAGCCCAGCTGCAAGAGGCCTCCGAGGCTGATTACGATGTTCAACCCCAGACCCAAAATCACGTACATCAAAGCCGTCGTCACGATGTTGGTCTGGTACATGCCGGCGATGAAGGGAAATAGGACGGCCAGGACCAAAAGGACGACCAAGGCGGGCCGGGAAACCTTTTTCCGGGCGAATACCGTTTTGATGTCGATGTCCAGAAGGTTCCGGGGAAGGACGCGGGAAAGATCCACGAGCCGCTCCCCCCGGGCGCGTTTTTCGAGCAGGCGGCGCCATACCCAGGAAAAGATCATGGTCATTACGAAGACCGCGATCATGTTGGCCCAGCGCCAAAGTATGGTGTTCCGGACCGTGTTGACCTTGATCACCAGGATGGGAAAGGTGAGGAACACGAACCAGAGGGCGGTCACGAAGGACTTCTTGAGTTCCGGTAAAAGCTTCTTCATATTCTGCCGCCTCAGATCTTTTCTTTCTGGGATTTGCCCAGCAGCCCGGAGGGGCGGAAAATCAGGATAAGAACCAAAATGATGAAGGCGAATACGTCCTCGTAATCCGAGGAGATATACCCGGTTCCGAAGCTCTCCGTCAGTCCCAGGACGAAGCTTCCGAGAACGGCTCCCGGGATGGAACCGATGCCCCCGAGTACCGCGGCCACGAAGGCTTTGATGCCCGCGATGAATCCGATGTAGAAGTTGATCTGGCCTACGTGGGAACTGATGAGGACTCCGCCGATCGCCGCCATGGCGGACCCGATGACGAAGGTGACGGCGATGATCTGGTTGATGTTGATGCCGACCAAGAGGGCCATGGTCTTGTCCTGGGCGGTCGCCCGCATGGCCTTGCCGATCTTCGTGAACTTGATCAGCAGGGTCAGGAGGACCATGACCACCGCGGTGACCAGGAAGATGACGACCTGGGTGGAACTCAGCATCCCCCCGGCGCCTTCGAGGAAACGAAACTTGGGGATAAGCCTCGGGAAGGACACGAAATCCGAAGTCTGGGCCAGGAGCACGTAGTTCTGCAGGAAATAGGACATGCCGATGGCGCTGATCAGGGCGGAAAGTCGGGGAGCGTTCCGCAGGGGTTTATAGGCGATCTTCTCCATCGTGAACCCGTATGCCGCGGAGTACACGATGGCTACGGCCATGGCGATGGCGAACACGTAGATGCCGGGCATTCCGGTCATGTTGAGGACCGTGGCGACGATCAAGGCCGTGAAGGCCCCGATCATGTAGATCTCCCCGTGGGCGAAATTGATGAGCTGTACGATTCCGTACACCATCGTGTAGCCCAGGGCGATCAAGGCGTAGATGCTGCCTCGGGTCATGCCGGATATGAATAACTGAAGTAAATAGTTTAGGTCCATGGCGGTTCCTAAACCTCCCCATCCTTGATATCAGCCGAAGACCGGGCCTTCTCGGCATCCGATCATGGCATGGAAGACCCGGTTATGCGAAGGGGTGTCCAGGAGCCGTACGCTCGATGGACACCCCTCGGTACCCGGCGGGTACGGAATGTGTTCACGCTCGCGGTAACCCGGGCCGTCCGAACGGCTTACGCCCCCAAGGACGGCCCGAGGAAACGAGGCCTGCTTACTTGATCTCCACGTATTGTCCGTTCTGAACCTGGTATACCGCGAATCCTACGCCGATCGCGTCGCCCTTGGCGTCGAAGCTGATCTTGCCGAGAGGGGTCTCCACGAACTCGGACCGAAGGGCCTTGGTGATCGCGTCATAGTCCGTCGATCCGGCCTTCTGGATGGCGTTCAGGAGGGCCTGGGTGGCGGCATAGGCGTTCAGGAAGAAGGCTCCCGGTTCCTCGCCGTACTTCTTCTTGTGGTCCTCCGTGGCCTTGACGGCCAAGGGGTTCTTGGTGGTGTCCATCGGGCCGGAGGCATAGACGCCCTCGGCGGCTTCCTTGGCCACCTTGATGAACGTGTCGTCCTTGACGCCGTCGTCGGAGATGAAGACGGTCTTCATGCCCTTGGCGCGCATCTGGCTGACCAGCTTGGAGGCCTCGGGGTGGTACCCGCCGTAGATGATCGCCTCGGCGCCGGAAGCGGCGACCTTGTTGATGATGGCGGAATAGTCCACGGCCCCGACCTGGATGCCCTCGAACACGGCCACTTCGGCGCCCGCGGCGTCCAGGTATCCCTTGGCGAATTCCGCGAAGCCCTTGCCGTAGTCGCCCTTGTCGTGGAGCACGGCGAACTTCTTGAGGCCGAGCTTTTTCATGGCGAACTCGACATCCACCTCGGCCTGGGCGTCATCCGCCGCTATGGTGCGGAAGAAGTTGGGATAATCGCCGCTCTTGGTGAGGGGGGGGTTCGTGGCGGAAGGGGAGATCGCGATGATCTTCGCGTCCTTGTAGATCCCGAGGGCGGCCTTGGTGGCTCCGGAGCAGATGTGTCCGATAACCGCGATGACCTTGTCGCCCACCAGCTTGGACGCTGTGTTGGTGGCCACCTCGGGCTTACAGACGTCGTCCGCGACGACCAGCTCGATCTTCTTGCCCAGGACGCCGCCCTTGGCGTTCCAATCGGCCACGACCAGCTCGGCCGCCTTGACGGAAGGCAGGCCGTAGGAAGCAAGGTCGCCGGTATGGGCTCCGGCCACGCCGATCTTGATCGTCTTCGGTCCCTTGTCGGCGCAGCCGACGAAGGCCAACAGGGCGATCGCCGCCAATGCGGTTACGATTACCAGCCTCTTCTTCATGTTCTCACTCCTTGTACATGGGGATTCTATGGAGAGTTAGAACATAATGGGATCCTTTCAATAAATAATCAAGACTCTCCGCATAGAATCGAAAAAAAAGTGAGGTCGCACCCGCGATGGTAACTTATTCAAAACACCCTGCGTTTTGAATAAGCCTCATGCCTCAATTTCCACCCCTCCGGAGGAACTCGCGTCCTGTCCGAGCGTCTCGGCAAGGAAGGGCAGGGCGGAACGAAGCGCGGCCTCGAGGGTCCAGGGGGGATTTACGACGAACATCCCGCTGCCCCCGAGGCCGCGGTCTCCGGGAAGAGTCCTGCGGACTCGAAGCTCCGCGATCAGCTTCGGACGATCCGTCAGGGCCGAGAGCCGGGCTTTAAGGCTGCGGGCTTCCGGACGTTCCAGCAGGGGGTACCAGACCAGGAACGTTCCCGTCTCGAATCTCCGCAGGGCGTCTCCCAGGCAGTCCGGGACCCCGTCGTACTCCGAAGCAAGTTCGTACGGGGGATCCATGAGAACAAGCCCCCTCCGGGAGGGAGGAGGCAGGACCGCACGGAGAACCGCGAATCCGTCGCTCCCCCGGACCTCGGCGCGAGGATCGGCGGAAAACCGTGCTCGGAGCTCCTCGAGATCCGAGGGGTGGAGCTCGTCCAGGATGAGGCGATCCTTAGGGCGAAGGATGGAGGCCGCGATCGCGGGGGACCCCGGGAACTCGCCGGGGTGTCCGCGGCGGTAGTCCAGGACGAAGTCCAGGTATTCCCGCACGGAGTCCGGCATCGAACCCTCGGCGTTTTCCCCGGAAAGCCGCCCGAAGCCCGTCTCCCATTCCCGGTTCTTGGCCGCGAATCCTTCTTCCAAGCGGTAGGCACCTGAACCCGCGTGGGTGTCGACGTACTGCAGGGATTTGGGCTTCCGGGTCATATACCGGAGACAATGGTACAGGACCAGGTGCTTCAGGATATCCCCATGGTTTCCCGCGTGGAAGGCGTGGCGGTATCCGAGCATGGCTCCTCCTCCCTCCGGAAGCATACCTTGTCCGCCGGAAAAACAGAAGCCGCCGACTTGGCGGCCCTGGTCCGTTACGCTAGAATCCAGGAATGGCAACCCGGGATTCGGCCTCCTGTCCCGACTTAAGCATTCGACATACTCTTTACCGTTGGTACGGATCGCGTATCGGGGTGTTCTTCCAAAGCATACTGATCGGCGTCCTTGCCGGGATCGTGGTGGTCCTTTTTCGCCTCCTGCTGGAATATTCGGAGCTTTTTCGGATTCGTGCCTACGGGTTCCTCCGAACGGCTTCCCCCGCTTACCGGGCGGGCTGGGTGCTCCTGGTCGTCGCTATCGGTGTCCTCCTGGGCTGGATCAGCTTAAAGCGGCCCATGATCCGGGGCAGCGGGATCCCCCAGATCAAGGGAGCGCTCCTCCGCAAGATGCGCCTTGAATGGCTGCCGGAGCTTCCCCTGAAAATCGTCACCGGGGTCTTGGGGATCGGCTTCGGCCTTTCCCTGGGGCGGGAGGGCCCTTCCGTCCAGATAGGCGCCTACGTCGGGAAGGGCGTTCTGGGGATCGCGCGCCGGCCCGCGGTGGAACGGAAGTACCTGATCACCAGCGGGGCCGCGGCCGGATTGGCGGCGGCGTTCAACGCCCCCCTTGCAGGGGTGCTCTTCGCCCTGGAGGAATTGCATAAGCACTTCTCTCCCCTTCTCCTGGCCTGCGCCATGGGCGCCTCCGTCGCGGGGGACTTTGTGGCCAGCCGCTTCTTCGGGCTAGGTCCGGCCTTCGATTTCCACCAGATCATGCCGTTGCCGGTCGAGATGTTGCCCTGGGTGATCCTGCTGGGAGCTCTTTGCGCGCTCTTGGGGGATGCCTTCAAGCGTTCCCTGTACGCGGCTCAGGACCTGTACCCGGCGCTTCGAATTCCACCGATTCTGCGGCCTGCCTTCGCCCTCCTCGTATCCGTACCCTTGGGGTTCTTTCTCTTCGACGTCACGGGAGGGGGTCATGCCCTGATCGAGACTCTGTGGAGGGAGAACCCGGGGATCGGTTTTTTGGCGCTGCTCTTTGTTTCGAAGATGGCCTTTTCCGCCCTGTCCTACGGCTCCGGGACCGCGGGGGGGATCTTCTTGCCCCTGCTCGCCTGCGGAGCCCTGACGGGAAAACTGTACGGAACGGTCCTGGCCGACCTAGGCTTGGCGCCGACGGGCAATTCGCTGAATTTCATGATCCTGGGAATGGCCGCCTTCTTCACCGGCGTGGTCCGGGCCCCCGTCACGGGAGCGATCCTGATCCTGGAGATGAGCGGCAACTTCAACCACTTCGCGAGCTTGATGACCGCTTGTCTTGTCGCCTTCGTGGTCGGCGACCTGATCCGCTCGAAACCCGTATACGACGTGCTTTTGGAGCGCCTCCTGGCCCGGAACCCCGGAGCCTTCAAGCCGGTTCACGGCAGGAAACTCATCCTGGAGATACCCGTGGCCGAAGGGTCCCGCCTTTCCCACAAACTCGTCCGGGACGTGCCTTGGCCCTCCGAGTGCCTCGTGGTCGGGGTGGAGAGGGGAGAAGACCAGCTCATTCCCCGGGGCGCCACAAAGATCCACCCGGGCGACCAACTCCACGTACTGGTGAACGAGGAGGACGCCGCGGAGGTGAAGGAGGCCCTCCTGGGGATGGGGGAACGGGCCGGAGAGGGGTAGCGGGGTTGCGGCAAGATCCCGGGCAACCGCGGCTCCGTCAGTACCGCACCGTCGCCAAGGGGACGTAGAGTCTCACGCTAGGCCGCCCGTCCGCCCGGGACGGGAGGGCTGTCAGCGTCGGCGCGGGCAGGCCCAGGGACACGGATCCCGGATCCGCCTCTATAAGGGAACCCAGGGCGAGGTTCCCGATGTTCCGCCCCTCCGTGAAGTCCCGGGTCAGCCAGAGGGCGGTGGCGGAGCCCGCCAGGGACCCGGACAGCATGCCGATGTAGACGACTGTCGGGGATTCGGCGCCCAGGACGTAGGGCACCCCGAGGCCTAGGAAGGCCCCCAGGAGGGATCCCAGGTTGAAGAGCCAGGCCCGGGAGGCCGGGAAGGGTTCCCCTCCGGCGGACAAGTAGGTGGAGGCGGCTCCGTATAATAGCCCTCCCGCCACCGAAAGCCCCGCGAACTCGGGCTTAAGGATTCCGGCATTCGCCCCTCCCTCGGCTCCGAAGACGAAGGACGCGGCGAATCCCCAGGTGCTTCCCCACAGGGTGCTGGAGACGATCATGAAGGTTCTGCCGCCGTTCATCACGGCCCCTTCGGTCGCTTTCAGGGCCCCGAAGAAGGATAGGGGGGCCGCGACGAGGGGAAGCCCAACGTACAAGCGCGGATTTTCCGTCTGGAACGCGTAGAGAAGGGCCTCCGAGGCTACGGCGGAGTAGAGGGTGGCGAAGGTCAACAAGGCGGTGCGGCCGTCCTGCAGGGCCCGAACCCGGTCGTCCACGACCTTTTCCTGGCGCAGGAGGCGAGCCTTCACGAAATAGGTCGAGTTGGCTTCCACCGTGACGTTCTGGGTCCACGTCTTGTACCCTTCCGCATCCAATTTGACCGCGTATTTCCCGGGCTTGGGAACCCGCACGGTCACAGGCCCGTTCCCCTCGAACAGGCCGTTCACGTAGACCGCGACACCCGGAGGCTCCGTGTCGACGCGGATGTACTCGCCCTGCTGGACTTCGATCCCCGGTATGCGGAGGATCTTCTGGGCGGCTACCCGCACGGGTTTTCGGATATCCTCCAGGTTCCCCATGAACTCCTCGGTCATGGCGCGCTCCACGGTTCCGGTTTCCACGTCCACGATTCGGAGGGAAATGATATACAGCGTACCCAGGATGCCGATGCGGCCGACCATCAGGGACTGGGCCCCGGTAAGCCGGCCGATCCGGACCGCTCCCTTGGGATCGAAGGCGTCCGAGAGGCCGAGTTCCTGCTCCCTAAGGAGGGCGTCCAGGTCCGAGCGTTCCACGAGGGCAAAGCCGGGCGCTATGGAGATCTCCCTCCGAACGAGCTCGGAAAGAATGGCCAGACCCGAGGCCGGAATGTCCTCGGATTGGAAGCCCAGGAACACGATGGAACGAACGGGGGTTTGCGATTCGGCGGCCTGGGCGGAGACCGGCGCGACGAGCGCGGCGGCCAGGAAGACGATCAGAAAGGCTCTCATCCTCTTCCGCGGGATCCGGGCGAGGGCGGGATCCCGCTCCTCCTTGCACGGAAATTCACCCGCCGGCTGGAAGTCCCACGGCGAGCTTTCTATATAATATATCCCGCGGCGGCCTGTTCGTCCGGTCTACTTCAGCTTCCGGGAATAGCTGAACAGGATCCGGTCCAGCTTCCAAAGGCGGCCCGCGTAGACGCGATCATTGAGATAGTTGGATTGTGTCGTGCCGTCGGACCAGTCCTGGGTGCTCTTGAGCTGCACCAAGAAGGTCAGGGAGTTTCGCTCGTCGAAGGCCAG
>Ga0067045_1003507_pt1 | contig 19495 bp, 13 predicted proteins | sample TerdegcTABiofilm_FD_59184 | JGI IMG/M metagenome (GOLD analysis project Ga0067045, IMG submission 59184) | Combined Assembly of (Gp0054472, Gp0054536) Wastewater bioreactor microbial communities from Singapore -Terephthalate degrading... | reverse complement strand
TCTGCCCTTGCCACACAACTACAGTATCCGCTCCAATAACAATCCCATCTTCCAACCTTCCGGCAACAGCCATAGCCTTCCTTACGGCTAAAAGCTCAACTACCTCAAAAGGCTTCAAACCCGGGGGGGTGTTTTCATCCACTTCACCTGCAATAACACGGAAATCCAGCCCCAGCTGTTTCAGAAGCGCTGAACGACGCGGGGAGGATGAGGCAAGAACCAGCCTTTTTATCGCACTACACCCGCCTGTAAATCAAGTAACCAAGGATAAGTCCCAGCGCTGTAAGCGGACTCAGGGCAAAAGTAAAACCGAATGTCAGGTTAAAAAACTGCAAGTCCAGTGTAAATGGCTTTAAACCTATGGTTGAGGTCGCTTTCAGCCAGGGCAGTGCCGGAGCCAGCGCGTTACTTATGGCACTGCCGGTCAGCCCGCCTACCAGCAAGAGAAGGATCAGCACCCACACACTTCCGTAGTTCTTAAAACTCTTAGCCATATATTTCCCCCGGTATAAAAAGTCTTATCCCTGGAGCATGTACCAATGCACATACAACAGTTTATCATCTAAAATATTTAATGACAAGGTTCGGAAAATATTTTACATAATTGTTATTTTTTCGCAACCGGACATTATTGCAGCTGCTCCTTCACTTCCACGATCATTTCCACCTCTACCGCAGCATTGAGAGGCAGATCACTCACACCGACCGCCGAGCGGGCATGCTGCCCCACATCTCCGAAAACCTCTCTCAAGAACTCCGAAGCACCGTTCACTACCTGGGGCTGCCCGGTAAATCCCGCCGTACTGTTGACAAATCCTGTAACCTTAACAATCTTAACAATTTTATCCAGACTGCCCAGCACCCCTTTTATTACCGCCAGGCAATTAATCGCGCACAGGCGCGCCGCCCGGTACCCATCTTCCACTGTCAAATCCCGGCCGAGTTTTCCGGCAAATTCAACCTTCCCTTCTGCTAAAGGAAGCTGCCCCGAAGTATATACATAGCTCCCGGTAAGTACCGCCGGAAGATAAGCAGCAACCGGCTTAGGTGCTGTGGGTACGGTCACTCCCATTTGTTTTAGTTTTTCTTCAAAAGACATGGTTATTTCCCCCTCATGCCTAATAATACCTCCCGCACCCCGGCCACCAGATAAAGCGAACCGGTGACGCAAATCAGCTCTCCGTGCCGGGCCAGCGACAGGGCTTTATTTAAAGCATCTTCTATATCCTCCACTAGATAGACATCCGGGACATAGCGCCGCACCTCGCCGGCCAGATCTTGCCAGTTTCCGGCGCGCGGGCTGTCCGGCCTGGTTACTACTATTGAGCCGGCGCCAGGAGCCAGTTCTGCCACCACCCTGCCCCGCTCTTTATCTTCCAGCATCCCTATTACCAGCACCAGCTTTCTGCCCGGGAAATATTCTTCCAGTGCCTGGCGCAGGCTCCGGGCCCCGTCGTAATTATGAGCCCCGTCGAGCAGCACCAGCGGCTCCTGCCCCCGATAGAAGATCTCCAGCCTGCCCGGCCAGCGCGTGTCTGCCAGCCCTTCCCGCACGGCCCCGGCCTTCACCGGTACGCCCTGCTCAATCAACAGTTCCGCCGCGGCAACGGCCGTGGCGGCATTAACCAGCTGATGCCTCCCGATTAAGGGCAGCCACAGGTTTTCATAGGTACCCCGGCGCCCCTTTACCCAAAAGTGCTGCCCGCTCAGCGACGAAGACAGACACCCCCAGGTAATGTCACTCCCCACCAGCGTCAATGGGGAGCCTTTTTCCCGGCAGGTCTCCCTGATTACTTCCAGAGCTTCTCCGCCTGCAGCCGTGACCGCAGGCACTCCAGGCTTGATGATGCCGGATTTTACCAGGGCAATTTCCCTGATTGTCTTACCCAGGTAATCCGTATGATCCACGGCAACATTGGTAATAACCGAAAGCAGCGGCGTTACAACGTTGGTGGAATCAATAGCGCCTCCCAAACCGACTTCCAGCACCAGGAAATCCACTTTTTCCTGGTTAAAATATTGAAAAGCAAGCGCCGTGCCCACCTCAAATTCGGTTGGGTGTTCAAATCCTTCAGCCACCATCGCTTCCAGGTGCGGCCGGAGCTCGGCAATTAAGCCCGCAACCCTGTCCCTGCTGATTTCCTTACCGTTTATCCGGTACCGCTCGGTATAGGAATGCAGGTGGGGTGAAGTAAACATCCCCACCCGGTATCCGGCAGAACGCAATATACCGGCCAGCATGGCGCTGGTAGATCCTTTACCGTTTGTCCCGCCGATATGCACTATCTTTAATTTGCGGTGGGGATTGCCGAGCCGGTTCAACAGCTCTCTGATCCGGTTTAAGCCAAAATTATAACCAAATTTAGTCAGGCTGGTCAGGTAATCCATTGCCTCCTGGTAGTCCACTAAAAAACCCCCAGAACTTAAAGCCGGCGCGCGCCCGCAAACTTATTTCCCTGTCAGCATTAACAGCCTTGCCTTGATGGCAGACTGCTTGGCAGTGAGCTCTTCTTCTTTTTTTCGCTCCTTCTCAATCACGGCAGCCGGAGCCTTGTTTAAAAAGCCCTGGTTATTTAACTTACCCTGCACTCGTGACAGCTCCTTTTCCAGATTTACAAGCTCTTTTTGCAGCCGGGCGGTCTCTTTATCAATATCGATTAATCCCTTTAACGGAACAAAAATTTCTACCCCACGGGTAACAGCGTGGGCAGCCTGTTCGGGCTTCTCCTTCAGCGCCTGGGAAATGGTTATCCTGGCGTTTGCCAGATTCTGAATATATCCAGCTTCCCGCTCAAGGACAGTCCTGACCGCATCATTATTCACTTCCAGGCAGGTATCAACCAGGCGGCCTGGCGGAATGTTCATTTCACTGCGGATATGCCTGATGGCTTTCGTTACTTCCATCAATATCTCCATTTCGTACTCGGCCTCCGGGTCAATCAGCTCTTCGCGGGCTACGGGCCACGGCGCGCGCATAATCGTCACCCCCCTGCCGGGCAAGTGCTGCCATATTTCCTCGGTAATGAACGGCATGAATGGGTGGAGCAGCTCCAATGTACCTTTAAGTACCATCGTCAGCACATACTGCGCCTTATACCGGTCCTGCGGGGTGGTCTTTCCATATAGCCTGGGCTTGGCCAGCTCGATGTACCAGTCACAGAACTCGCTCCAGATGAATTCGTACAGAAGCCGGGCCGCTTCACCCAGCTCGTAGGCCTCAAGTAACCTGGTCACCTCACCAGCCAGGGTTTGGAAACGGCTGAGAATCCACCGGTCAGCCAGCGTATACTGCTCCGGAAGCTCCCCGGGTTCAAAATCTTCCAGGTTCATCAATACAAACCGTGAGGCATTCCAAAGCTTATTGGCAAAGTTACGGGCCCCTTCCAGTTTCTCAAAGTTAAAGCGCAGGTCATTCCCTGGAGTGTTACCGGTTACCAGCATGAAACGGAGGCTATCCGCACCGTGTGATTCTATAACGTCGATTGGGTCCACCCCGTTCCCCAGGGACTTGCTCATCTTTCTCCCCAGAGCATCCAGCACCAGCCCGTGAATGAAAACCTCACGGAATGGTACGTTATTCATAAAGGCCAGGCCGGAAAAAATCATCCGGGCAACCCAGAAAAATATAATATCACGTCCCGTGACGAGGACAGACGTGGGATAATAATACGCCAGTTCAACCGTTTGCTTCGGCCATCCCAGTGTGGAAAAGGGCCAGAGCGCAGAAGAGAACCAGGTATCCAGCACATCGGGATCCTGTTCCAAATCCTTCCCCCCGCACTTGGGGCACTGCGATACCGGTTTTTTGGACGCAATCATCTCCTCACAGTCTTTACAATACCACACCGGAATCCGGTGCCCCCACCACAGCTGGCGGGAAATACACCAGTCGCGAATATTTTCCATCCACCCCAGGTATATTTTAGTAAACCGCTCCGGGATAAAGCGGACTTCACCTGCCTTCGCCGCTTTGATCGCCTGTTCAGCCAGAGGCTTCATTTTGACAAACCACTGGCGGGAAAGCATCGGCTCAATAACCGTGTTGCAACGGTAACAATGGCCCACTCCGTGGGTCAGGTCCTCGGTTTTCAGGAGATAGCCGCCGGCCTCCAGGTCACGCACTATCTTCTTGCGGCACTCATAACGGTCCAACCCCTGGTAGCGCGGCCCCGCTTCCGCGCTCATTTTACCTTCTCTGTCAATGACAATAATCTGTGGCAGGCCATGCCGCTGCCCTACCTCGAAGTCATTGGGGTCGTGAGCCGGGGTAATTTTTACCGCCCCCGTACCGAAAGAGGGATCTACATACTCATCGGCTATGACCGGCATCTCCCGCCCGACCAGGGGCAGGATCAGTTTTTTGCCGACCACGCCGGCATAGCGCTCGTCATCCGGGTGTACCGCAACAGCCGTATCGCCAAGCACGGTTTCCGGGCGGGTGGTCGCCACAACAATATAGCCGTCACCATCTTTAAAAGGGTATTTCAGGTAATAAAAGTGGCCCGGCTTTTCTAAGTGCTCTACCTCAATATCGGAAATGGTGGTCTTACATTTAGGGCACCAGTTTGTAATATAATAGTCACGGTAAATCATACCCTGCTCATATAGTTTGATAAAAACCTCCAGCACCGCTTCAGAACAGCCTTCATCCATGGTAAACCTTTCCCGCTGCCAGTCACAAGAGGCGCCAAGCTTTCTCAACTGTACGGTGATCCGGTTGCCGTACTGTTCTTTCCAGGCCCACGCCCGTTTTAAAAACGCCTCCCTCCCCAGTTCATGCCGCGAGGTCCCCTCCAGTGCCAGTTGCTCCTCAACTTTAGCCTGGGTAGCAATACCCGCGTGATCGGTGCCCGGAACCCAAAGGGTGTTATAGCCCTGCATCCTCCGCCATCTGATCAATATGTCCTGCAACGTGTTATCCAGGGCATGTCCCATGTGCAATTGGCCAGTAACATTGGGCGGAGGCATTACGATACAAAAAGGCTCCTGCTCGGGGTTGACCACGGTATGAAAAAAACCGTTTTTCTCCCAGTAGGGGTACCACCGGTCCTCCACTGAACGAGGATCGTAAGTAGATGGAATATCTTTTTTAGCCAAGGGGATCCACTCCTCATATCTATAGTAAAAAACCAAAAACCCCCCGTCCCTAGAACGGAGGAGGAATTACTGGCAAAACAATAATAGCACACATTCACCCCCTTGTTTATTTTCTCCGAAAAAAATAAAAATCCTTCAAAAAAATATTTTTATGCCAGACTATCGACACGGAGCAGAGGAGCCAGACGGGTTCAACACCCATGGAGTTTGTCAATAACCTGATTCTGATGCTTCTTTTGGTATTTAATCTCATCTTTCAAAATAAAAATTTTAAAATAAGAAAAGTTTTGGAGGTAAAAAATTTGCGGTCAAAATCAATAGTCATGATAATTTTAACCCTCCTTATCTTGCTGACTGTATTTGCCTGGCACAGCCGCAAACCTTTCTCAGCTCCACAGGAAGTTCAAACCGTCAGGGTGATGGAATCGGTAAGGTCGCCGTATTTCCTGCCCCAATACCTGGCCCTTCACCTGGGCTTTTTCAAAGAACAAAACCTTGAGGTTAATATTATCACGACCAGCCCGGAAGCCATTCGCGCCGCCCTGGCCAACCGGAGGACGGACATGGCGCTCTGCGGGCTGCAAAAAATAATATTCACCCCTGACAGACTGGATGATAGAGAAAAAAAAATACCACAAATTTTTGCCGCCCTGGCCCTGCGGGATGGCTCCCTGCTTTTAGCCAGAGAAGATATAACCGGGTTCTCCTGGCAGAAATTAGACAATAAAACAATCATCGGCAGTTCCCAGGATGACAGCTCTGAAATCGTTCTGGAAAGTGTATTGAGACAAAATGGCCTGCCACCCTACCGGCGGGTAACAATCTATCACAATATCCCGGAAACTTTGCGTATCGGTGCATTCCGCGCCGGGAGCGGCAACTACCTCCAGCTGCTGGAACCCGAAGCTACTATCGCCGAATCAAAAGGCTTTGGTCATGTGGTTGCTTCGGTAGGAGAAGCAGCCGGTGATATGATTGTAACAGCGTATGCCGCTCTACCTGAATATATTGAATCTCAGCCGGAAACAATCCAAAAATTTACCAACGCCATATATAAAGCTCAACTCTGGCTGAAACAACACGGCCCTGAAGAAGCTGCCGAGGCAGTTTCACCATCCTTTCCCCACCTCGACAGGCAGGTGCTTTTGAAATCTATTGAAAGATACCGGGCTCTGGGAATATGGGCCGAAAATCCGGTCATACCCAGAGAACCCTATGAGAAATTCCAATCTGCAGCTAAAAGCGCCGGGGAAATTGTTGCCCCCATTCCCTACGAAAACGCTGTTGTTACCGTTTTCGCCCGGCAGGCGGTGGAAACGGTAACATATTCCCCGGAACCAGAAAAAGCAAAGAGAAAAACCTTCCTCAAAATGCTGACGGATTTACCATACCGCAAAATCCATGGGTGTTGACACCAGTTGCTCCTTTACGGAGCGTCGCCAGTCTAAACATTTTCATTCTTTTCCCCGCTAAACAGCAACTAAACAGCAACCCACCGCCTGATAATTTTCAGCAACTCCTCCCGGCCCTGACCGGTTTCCGCGGAAAACGGGATCAGCAAGTCCCCTGGTGCTAAAGGCAGGTCAGTCCGGATTATCTCCAGAGAGCGCAGCAGCTTTGAGCGGGAAAGCTTATCCGCTTTAGTAGCAACTACAGCTACAGGGATGCTGTTATTCTTAACCCAGCCGTACATTTGAACGTCCAGAGCGGACGGTGTGTGGCGGCTATCGACAAGCAGAAATATGCCTTTTAGATTTCTTCTTTTTTTGAGGTAATCAACAATCATCTTTTCCCATTTTTCCCGTTCATGGGCAGGCACCCTGGCATAGCCGTAGCCCGGCAGGTCTACCAGGTAGAAAAGTTTGTTCACCAGAAAAAAGTTAATCTGACGGGTACGCCCCGGAGTATTGCTGGTACGGGCGAGGCTTTTCCTGTTTACAATTTTATTCAGTAGGGAAGACTTCCCTACATTAGAACGCCCGGCCAGGGCAACTTCTGGAAGTTCCCCGGCCGGGTAATTTGCAGCATTTACCGCACTAACAACAAATTCTGCGCTTACTATTTTCATAACGGCACAGGAGTACCCCCATCGTTAACAACAGCAGGGCGATACGCTTCCGACTGCACGACAGCAGGAACAGCGGGGAGGTCCGCATTATTATATTCCTTTTCCATAAGAGCCGCCTCCAGAACCTGGTCCATGTGATCTACCAGAATAAAATTAATTTTATCCTTAACTTTCTTAGGAATTTCATCTAAATCCTTTTTGTTATCTTTCGGTAAAACCAGGGTTTTTATACCAGCACGGTGAGCTGCCAGCACTTTTTCTTTAATCCCGCCTACCGGGAGAACCCGGCCCCGCAGAGTGATTTCACCGGTCATGGCCACATCATGGCGCACTTTGCGCCCGGTAATAGCCGAGGCCAGGGCCGTAGCCATGGTAATACCCGCCGAAGGACCATCCTTGGGAATTGATCCCTCCGGGACGTGGATGTGAATGTCATGCTTATCATAAAAACCCTCATCTATACCCAGTTCGGCCGTCCGGCCGCGGATGTAACTGTAGCTGGCCTGAGCCGATTCTTTCATCACATCGCCGAGCTTGCCGGTCAAAGTTAGCCGGCCGCTCCCCTTATATATGGTAATCTCAATGGCCAGGGTATCGCCGCCCACCTCCGTCCAGGCCAGGCCGGTCGCCACACCCACCTGATCATCCAACTCGGCCACACCGTAACGAAACCGGGGAGTACCTAAAAACTGGCTAAGGTTTTGTGTGGTTACCTGGACTTTTTTAGTCTTGCCGGAAACGATCTGCCTGGCAGTTTTACGGCAAATAGACGCTATCTGCCTTTCCAGGTCCCGCACGCCGGATTCCCTTGTATATTCCCGGATAATCTTACGAATGGTATTTTCAGAAATCCTCAGTGCTCCTTTACTCAGCCCGTGTTCTTTAATCTGCTTGGGCAGAAGGTAACGCATTGCAATCTGGACTTTTTCTTCTTCCGTATACCCGGAAAGGTAAATTACTTCCATCCGGTCCAGCAATGGACGGGGAATGTTATGCTTTGTGTTGGCCGTAGTGATAAACATAACATTAGACAAGTCGAACGGCACTTCAATGTAATGGTCGCTGAAAGTATTATTCTGCTCCATATCCAGTACTTCCAGCAGTGCCGCCGAGGGATCGCCGCGAAAGTCCATGCTCATCTTGTCGATCTCATCCAGCAGGAACACCGGGTTCTTGGAACCGGCCTGGCGCATGCCCTGGATGATCCTCCCCGGCATGGCACCGACATAGGTACGCCGGTGTCCCCGGATCTCGGCCTCATCGCGCACCCCACCCAGAGACATGCGGATGAATTTGCGTTCCAGGGCGCGGGCAATGGAACGTCCCAGGGAAGTTTTGCCAACACCAGGCGGACCGACAAAACAAATGATCGGTCCTTTCATCTTTTTGGCCAGCTTGCGTATAGCCAGATATTCTAAAATGCGCTCTTTGACAGTTTTCAGACCATAATGGTCTTCTTCCAAAATTGCTTCGGCAGCTTTAATATCCAGCCGGTCACGAGTGGCTTTATTCCACGGCAGGGACAGCAGCCAGTCCAAATAGTTGCGTACTACTGCAGCCTCGGCAGCCATAGGAGGCATCTTTTCCAGACGTTCCACTTCCCTAAGCGCCTTCTCTTCCACTTCTTTGGGCAGTTTAGCCTCGGCAATTTTCTCCCGCAGTTCTTCCCCCTCGGCCACTCGTTCGTCTTTTTCACCAAGCTCGCGCTGGATGGCTTTCATCTGCTCACGCAAATAATATTCCTTTTGAGTCTTTTCCATTTGTTTGCGCACACGGATATTTATTTTGCGCTCCAATTCAACAATCTCCAGCTCTTTTGCCACGATAGTGCATAGCTTTTCAAGCCGCTGGACAATATCTACCGATTCAAGGATACTTTGCTTATCTTCTATGCGTAATGTCAGGTGTGAAGCTATAATATCAGCCAAACGCCCCGGCTCATCGAGATTTACCACTGAAACAACAGTCTCAGGCGGAATCCTTTTAGACAGTTTGACATATTGCTCAAACTGGTAAACTAGACTGCGCATCAGTGCTTCTATCTCACTGTTTTTTTGAAAATGTTCGGAATATTGTTCAACTTCCACCTGAAAATATGGCTCGTTAGTTATAAAACGCCGGGCTTTGGCCCTGGCGAGACCTTCTACAAGAACCCGGATGGTCCCACCGGGTAATTTCAAAAGCTGCTTCACTTCAGCCACGGTGCCAAACTGGAAAACATCGTCCTGGCCTGGATCATCGGTCTGCGCATCTTTCTGTGTCGCCAGAAAAATAATCCGGTCATGAATCATCGCTTCCTCTATGGCCAAAACTGATTTTTCGCGGCCCACATCAAGGTGAATTACCATATACGGGAAGACCAGGATGCCCCTTAAAGGCAGCAAGGGCAAAACTTTAATTTCTAAATTCATAGCTGCGCCTCCTTTTGAGAATGATGTTGCTTCTATTGTCATAATATTAGAGCGTACATAGTTATGAGTTTATTTTAACATGAAATTCAAAAAACCCCTATAGCAATAATTAGTAGAAAATTAAATAACCCGGCCTCTGCCGGGTTATTAAAGCAAATCAAATCATGGCATATACTGTTTTGCTTCTTCTTGCTTTTCCTCGCATAATCCCAAAGTGCCGGCTGCTGCTACCCTGAAAATAGAATTCATCCGGGAAGGGTGGTTATCTCTGTTCACTTCCCCCAGTCATTTTCATCCTTTACGCTGGTGCCGCGTCAGCGGGACGTAAGTCTATCCTGTCACGAAACCCGAAGCGCTCAGCACTTCCGGCGGCGGGGCGGCGGCCGGCAATTCCAGCTTTCTTCGCGGCGCCGGCACGGTAATCAACGCCAGCCCGATTAATTCTTCCAGACGACTGACCGGAATCACCTCAATTCCAGTAATCTCACGGAACAGTTCCTGATAATTTTCAGCCGGAATCAACACCCTTTTCACTCCAGCACGCCGGGCGGCTTCCACCTTTGCCACTATCCCGCCGACAGGTTTGACCAGACCGCGAATAGAAACCTCGCCGGTCATGGCCACCGTGTTATCCACCGGCAAGCCCATAATTGCTGAATACACCGCAGTAGCGATTGTAACACCGGCTGAAGGCCCATCAGCAAGCGCCGCCCCTGGAAAGTTGATATGGATGTCGTAATCACGCGGATTACGGTCCATGATCCTGCGCAGAGCGGTCAGGACATTTTCCACTGAACTCCTGGCCATACTTTTGCGGCGCAGCGTTTTGCCACCCCCACCCAACTCCTCTTCTTCCACCAGTCCGGTAACCGTCACCTTGCCTTGTTCCCGGGCAGCAGGCATGGCGCTCGCTTCGACCTCAAGGAGTGCACCGATATTAGGACCGTAAACAGCAAGACCGTTAACAAGGCCAACCTGAGGACGATCCGGTATCTTTTTGTCGGGCCGCGGGTCATACTGCCCGCTGTGGATAACCCATTCAATATCGGCAACCCTGATCTCATTGCGCCCCTCGGTGATGGCCACACCTCCGGCAAGCTGGATGATATTTACCGCTTCGCGCCCGTTGGTAGCGTATTTTTTGAGTACACCCAATGCACCCTCCTGAAGGGGCATACCAATTTTCCCGGCAGCATTGACGGCGATTTTTTCAATTTCATCAGGCAGCAGCTGGCGGAAAAAAATCTCCAGGCAGCGGGAGCGGATAGCCGGCGGGATTTGTTCCGCCCCTCGTGTTGTGGCACCCACCATCCGGAAGTCTGCCGGCAGGCCGTTTTGAAAAATATCGTGAATATGGGGAGGTATATTTGTGTCCTCGGAACTGTAGTAGGCACTCTCCAGGAGGACCTTGCGATCCTCCATAACTTTCAACAGCTTGTTGATCTGGTTGGGATGAAGCTCGCCGATCTCATCAATAAACAGCACCCCGCCGTGCGCCTTCGTTACCGCGCCGGCTTTCGGCTGGGGGATGCCGGCCACACCCATCGGGCCTGCTCCCTGGTAGATCGGATCATGAACCGACCCAATCAGCGGGTCGGCGATTCCGCGCTCGTCAAAACGAGCCGTAGTAGCATCGACTTCAATAAATTTTGCGTCATCCTTAAAGGGGGAGCAGGTGTTCTTTTTAGCTTCCTCCAATACCAGCCTGGCCGCAGCAGTTTTACCCACGCCAGGCGGGCCATAAATGATCACATGTTGCGGGTTGGGCCCGCATAGAGCAGCGCGTAAGGATTTTAAACCTTCCTCCTGCCCGATAATTTCATCAAAACTGGTCGGGCGGGTCTTCTCAGAAAGAGGCTCGGTAAGGGAAATAGCGCGCAGCTTCCTCAGCTTCTCAATTTCCTTTTTCGACTCTCTTTCCTGGACACTCTTATTGCCCTGCTGCGTCTTCAACAAGTTCCAAAAATACAAACCGATGATCACTGCAAAAAAAACCTGGATAAAAGTTAATAAACTTCCGAATCCGGCAGAAAAATCACCCATAGAAAACCTCCTCACCGGGAAAGAAAATTCTAATCTTAGTATTGCTAAGTTTTCAATTTTTAACCAGTATTTAATAAAAATTTTATTCTTGCCGTTAAAATTAAAAGTTCCCGGCCGGGATAAACCCAGCCGGGAATTTTCAATTCTATAACTCTATCTCTATAACCCTAACCTTTTACAGGATAGGTTTTTTCATGCTATGCCGTCTCTTCCTTTTTCTTTTTGCGATCCACGGCAATTACCCGCGGCGGTTCCTTCTTCAGAATGGTTTCCTTGGTAATAATACACTTGGCAATGTCATCCCGGGACGGGATGTCATACATCACATCCATCATGACCTCTTCCAGAATGGACCGCAGGCCCCTGGCTCCGGTATTGCGCCTTAGCGCCTCCTCAGCCACCGCCTTCAGCGCATCCTGAGTAAACTCCAGCGTAACACCATCCAGGCTGAACAGTTTCTCATACTGTTTAACCAGGGCATTCCTCGGCTCGGTGAGAATACGAATCAACGTTTCCTCATCCAGGGCATCCAGCGTGACAATTACCGGGACCCTGCCGACAAATTCAGGGATAAGACCGTACTTCAAAAGGTCTTCCGGCAGAATGTTGCTCAGGATTTCCCCTATTTTCATTTCCTTCCTTGATTTGATCTCAGCCCCGAATCCCATCGTCTTTTTATTTATGCGGTTCAGTATAATCTTTTCGATCCCGTCAAAAGCCCCGCCGCAGATAAACAACACATTCGTGGTATCGAGCTGGATAAACTCCTGGTGCGGGTGCTTGCGTCCGCCCTGAGGCGGCACACTGGCAACGGTACCTTCCAGTATTTTTAACAAAGCCTGCTGAACACCTTCTCCCGAAACATCCCGGGTGATAGAAGGATTTTCCGACTTGCGGGCAATCTTATCAATTTCATCAATATAAACAATGCCCTTCTCTGCTTTTTCCACGTCATAATCTGCGGCCTGAATCAGTTTGAGCAGGATATTTTCAACATCCTCACCCACATAACCGGCCTCAGTCAGCGAAGTAGCATCTGCTATTGCAAACGGTACATTCAATAACCGGGCCAGAGTCTGAGCCAGAAGGGTTTTCCCACTTCCGGTGGGCCCGAGCATGACAATATTACTTTTTTGCAGCTCGACATCGTCGATCTTGCCGCCCAGGTTAATGCGCTTGTAATGATTATAAACAGCAACCGCCAGGGATTTTTTGGCATTCTCCTGGCCAATTACATACTGGTCCAGAATTTCTTTGATCTCTTTTGGTTTTGGAATATCACCCAGTTCCAGGCCCAAATCTTCACTGAGTTCCTCTTCGATGATTTCGTTGCACAACTCAATACATTCGTCGCAAATATACACCCCAGGACCGGCCACCAGCTTCTTTACCTGGTCTTGAAGCTTGCCACAAAAGGAACACTTCAACTGCCCCTTATCGTTAAACATATTCCCACCTCTTTTACCTTTGCTTCCTGACATCGAACACCTCATCAATTATTCCATATTCTTTTGCTTGCTGTGCCGACATAAAGAAGTCCCGTTCAGTATCACGGGCAATTTTATCCAGAGGCTGACCGGTATGCCTGGAAAGGACTTCATTCAGGATATCCTTGGTCCGCAAAATTTCTCTCGCGTGAATATCAATATCTGTCGCCTGACCCTGAACTCCTCCCAGGGGCTGGTGGATCATGATCCTGGCGTAAGGAAGGGCATAACGTTTTCCCTTTTCCCCGGCGGCCAGGAGCAGTGAACCCATGCTGGCGGCCTGGCCCAGGCAGATAGTCGATACTGGCGGGCGGACATACTGCATGGTATCATAAATAGCCATGCCGGCAGTAACCACCCCACCAGGCGAATTGATGTAAAGATGAATGTCTTTTTCCGGGTCTTCCGCCTCAAGGAAAAGAAACTGGGCAATAACAAGATTGGCAACGTAATCATCTATCGGGCCGCCGATAAAAATAATACGGTCTTTTAAAAGCCTGGAATAAATATCATACGCCCGCTCGCCGCGGTTGGTTTGTTCCACAACAATAGGTACAAGATTCAAACTTCTTCCGCCTCCTGAACAATATCTTGCAATATCGCGCCTTCGCCGCTTAAATTATAACTATTCTGCAGCTTGCCCGTTGGTGTCCTCAATAATTTTTGCATTATCAACCAAAAATTGAAATACTTTTTCCCTCACTATGTTATCTGCAATAAAGCCGAAGCTCCCTTCACTCTCAAGCATTTTGCGAAGTTCTTCCGGATCCTGGCGGTATATCGAGGCAACTCTCTCCAACTCCTCCTTTACCTCTTCTTCGGTAGCCTTAATTCCTTCCGCTTTAGCAATTGCCTCCACAACCAACTCAGTTTTTATATTCCGTTCGGCCTCCGGCCGCAAATCACTTCTTAGTTTTTCCGCTGACGACTTGGAATACTTGAGATAGTCCTCTATAGTCAAGCCCTGCATGGCAAAGCTATTCCTCATCTTTGCAATCATTTCTCCAACCTGCTGTTCAATCATACTGTCAGGAATCTCAACCTTAGAGTTATCAACAGCTTTGTTGAGAAGTTCACGCTTGAGCAGGAAATTACTTCTGCTTTCAGCGGTTTGTTTTAATTTATTCTCAAGATCGTCCCTTAATTCCTGTAAGGTATCAAACTCGCTGACATCTTTGGCAAACTCATCGTCCAGCGGTGCCAGCTCCTTCCTTTTAATTCCTTTGACCGTGACAGTAAAGGTAGCCTCTTTACCAGCCAGTTCCTCCTGTTGGTATTGCTCAGGGAAAGTCACCTGTATATCCCTGGTCTCACCGACAGACATGCCGACTACCTGCTCCTCAAACCCCTTAATAAATGAACCTGAACCGATTTCCAGGGAATAATCCTTACCTTCTCCCCCCTTAAAAGGCTCTCCGTCAACTTTCCCCAGGAAGTCAATAACGGCAATATCGCCCTTCTCTACTACCCCTTCCTCCAGGGCCAGCAGCTTGGCGTGACTGTTTTGCAAACGCTCCAATTCCTTCTGCACGTCTTCCTCTGTAATATTGGCTACCCGCTTAACTGCCTCCAGCTCTTTATACTGGCCCAGCTCCACTTCAGGCTTTACCTGAACAGTAGCCTTAAATACCACCGGCTTACCTTCTTCAGCCTGTATAATTTCAACTTTCGGCTTATCAATCGGTTCTATTCCGGTATCTTTTACCGCTTCCAAATAGGCTTCCGGCACCAGCGATTCCATAGCTTCTTCATAGAGAACTTCTTTCCCGATATAACGTTCAAGAATGGGGCGCGGCGTTTTCCCCCTCCGGAAACCTGGGATATTTACATTTTTGACTATTTTGCGGTATGCATTATTAACAGCCTTTGAAAAAAGCTCAGCATCCACCTCTACCTCAAGGAGAACGGTGTTCTTTTCTATCCTTTCCGCGTTAGCTTTCATATATGCTCCTCCTTAAATGGTTTGATTATATTATAGATAATTGCTATTTTTTAGAAAAGCCACATCCTCTCCTCTTAACCCAAATGCCACAAAATACCTTTGGTATTATTGTAACCATTTCAATAAGTTATTCTACGAAAGATATGATATTTCCTTCAAAACAAAACTAAAAAGCAAATTAAAAACCAAGGCTTGCAATAGCCCTGGCACCAATGGTACCAATAATCATCTTTATTACGGTGGGGCTCAACCTACCGCCCTGCCTGCTGTATACACCAGCTGACGCAATAACTACCAGCAGTTGACGGTTGTAATATTAATTATCAATTATATCCGTACCTCTAAAAATTATCAACAGGAAAAACAAATTTCCTTCTGGCACTTACTGAAATTTTACACGACCACTTGCCGCTTTATCCTTGACAATACCTTTATTATTTGCTAACATATCACTTGCGGAAAGAGGGGGGAGCTGTGACACAGCTCAAGTTGATAATATGGTGGGTATAGCTCAGTTGGCTAGAGCACCAGATTGTGGCTCTGGGGGTCGTGGGTTCGAGTCCCACTATCCACCCCATTTATATCGATACTGGGGCGTCGCCAAGCGGTAAGGCACCGGTCTTTGGAACCGGCATTTCGTTGGTTCGAATCCAGCCGCCCCAGCCAGAATTTAGAAAATAAAGGCATTCTGGTTTTTTTACCAGGAATGCCTTTTTCTCACGTAACACTCAATTAATTCTAAATTTTCCCACCAGAGTATCCAGCTCGCCGGACAGCATGGACAGGGACTCGGCAGAAGCCGAAACCTCTTCCATCACAGCTGTTTGTTCTTCCGCAGAAGCTGCTACATTCTGCACGCCTGCCGTCACCTGTTCCGCCGCAGCCGCCACATCCTGAATACGTGACGAGAGGCCTTGTACCGCGTCAATAATTTCTTTAAAAGCTTCCCCGGCAACCTGAACAATCTTAGTGCCCGCCTCAACTATCCTGACACTCTCCGCCGTGCTTTCCACCGCTTTTTGTGACTCGTCCTGAATAGCGTTGACCAGTACACTTATTTCCTTTGTGGCATCGGCAGCCTGTTCAGCCAACTTCCTAACTTCTTCAGCCACAACAGCAAAGCCCCGCCCCTGTTCACCTGCCCGGGCCGCCTCAATGGCAGCGTTCAGCGCCAGCAGGTTGGTCTGGTCGGCAACACTGGTAATCAACCCAACAATCATATTAATCTCCTGCGATTTCTTATTTAACTCGTTAATCGCTTTAGAAACAATTTCTGCTGAACTGGCAATGTTTTTCATCTGTTCAGTAACCTTAACAATTTCTCTGTTACCTTCATCAGCCCGGTCAGTCACAGCCTGCGAGGTCCCTGAGATCTCCTGAATATTGGATGAAACTTGTTCAATCGTGGTAGCGATTTCGCCTGTAGCGGCAGCTGCCTCACTGGCCCCGGCAGCAGTTTGCTGGGCATTCAGGGTCAGCTGACGAGCCGCTTCGGCAACCTGGCTGGACTTCTGGCTTATTTGTCCCACCAACTCGCGCATGTTGCCAACCAATTTACTGAAAGCTCCAGCCAGCTTACCTACTTCATCACTGGAGTTTACAGCAATATTTACGGTAAGATCACCGGATGAAACGACCTCTGCCACTTTTGCCAGGGATATTACCGGGTTGGAAATGCTGTTGGCAAACCAGAAACCCAGCACCATTATCAGCAAAACCGCCAGTATCCCCACCACCAGGGACACGACCACGGTCCGGTTGGCTTCACGGTTTAATTCTGCAGTTATCGCATCAATATTGGAATAATACCGAGTAACGGCCTTATCTATGTTTTCCTCCAAACCTGCCATAACGTTGCCGGCTTCGGCAATTTCAGGTCTAAGCTTTTCCAGCGGTACCCCACTTTGTATCGATGCCGCTATGCCGTCCGCAATCTTTACATATCTGTCTATGCCATTTTCAAAATTTACCCAGCCTTCCTTATCGGTGATAAGATCATTATTCTTATGAAAAGCTATCTGCTCATTTAACTGACTGACAGCTTCCCGGTAGCTGCTCAAATTTTTATCATCAGGGGTGATAAAATAAGCCCGAACAGTATATCCAACTTTGTAAAGGTGACTCTGCAATTCCAGCACTGAATGCATAGCTTTGATATCTTTTTCATGCAGTTTATCATATTTATTATTTATTTTAACCATAGAAACAGCACCAAATATAATAATACCAAGCAAAACCGCGGAAGAAACGACAACTAGAGCAAATAACTTACTCTTAATGCCAAATGTCAACGTAACCCCTCCTAAATTTCAGCTATACTATCCGCGCAACTTGCTCAAGCTTTTCTGCCGTAGCAGCCAGTTCCTGCATAGACGAAGAAATTTCCTGAGTGGCCGCCGCCTGCTCCTCACTCAGAGCAGCCACTTCGACAACTTTTTCAGCCATTATTGACACCTTCTCATTTATGGTGGCAAGAATTTCTCTGATTTCTTTCACAGCCTGGGCGCTTTTTACCGACATTTTGCGGATCTCCTCAGCCACCACCGAGAAACCCCGGCCGTGGTCTCCGGCCCTGGCCGCCTCAATAGCAGCGTTCAGGCCCAAAAGATTTGAAGTATCCGCCACCTCGTGGATAAAATCTAAAATTGTATCCGTCTTTTTTACCTGCTCCATCACTTCTTTTCCCAGCTTTTCAAGGACTTCCTGACTGCCGGCCAGTTGCTGGGCAGATGAAGCAAGCTCCTCAACAGTAGCCGAAGTCTGCTGCGTGGAAGACGCAATCGTTTGGGCCACATCCCTCACTGCCTCCTGGTTTTTCAAGCTGACACCCAGGCCTACCGCCCCAACAATATTTCCCTGGCTGTCCCTTAAAGGCATACTCCTAGACTTGAAAGTCACACCGTAAACCTCTTTGGGCACAATAGTTTCAATGGTCTTTCCGGTAGTGATGGCCTTATGCAGGCCGCTGCCCTTTACCACAGGCTTATCCGTGGCGTTTAAATTAATATCCTTTCCGGGAAGGTACTGGATGTGTTTTTCCTTATTCGCCACACCAATCGTACAGTCCATAGGGATCATTTCCTGGATAAGCGGGGCCAGTCTGGCCACTAACTCCAGAATATTTTCTTCTTTTTCAGTTTTTTCCGGAACTTCTTCATAAGGAACTTCTTCATAAATAGAAGGCTGTTCTTTTTGAGCATGTTCTCCACCAGCGGAAAATGTAAGCATACAAATACCCCTCCTTTAAACATCATAGCCAGTTCTGACCGGCTTTCTTTATTAAATTTATCAAATAACTTTTCACGCTCAGTTCCCGAAGACCAAAAAATAGAAAAATATTATACATGACAAAAAAATCTGTTGTCTACAACCCGGCAGGCCCGGCACAAACGAAAAAATAATTGCTTTATAGATCGCTGGCCAATTTCTCCAGTTTTCCTGCCGAAACAGCCAGTTCCTGCATAGCAGCAGAGATTTCCTGAGTAGCTGCCGCTTGCTGATCACCCAGAGATGCCGCTTCGACAATCTTCTCAGCCATTATTGACACTTTCTCGTTTATAGTGGCAAGGATTTCTCTAATTTCCTTGACGGCCTGGGCGCTTTTGGTCGACAGCTTTCGAATTTCCTCAGCCACCACCGAGAAACCCCGGCCGTGGTCCCCGGCCCTGGCCGCCTCAATCGCAGCGTTCAGTCCCAGAAGGTTTGAGGTGTTTGCCACCTCATGGATAAAATTCAAAATAGCATCAGTCTTCTTTACCTGACTTATTACTTCCTTTCCAAGTTCTTTAAGAACTTCCTGGTTACCTGCCAGTTGCTGGGCAGATGAAGCAAGTTCCTCAACAGTAGCTGAAGTCTGCTGCGTCGAGGACGCGACCGTCTGTGCCACTTCCATCAGCGCTTCCTGGCTCTTCAGGCTGATGCCCAGGGCTACCGCTCCAACTATATTGCCCCGGCTGTCCCTCAAAGGCACACCTCTGGACCTGAAAGGCACGCCATATACTTCCTTGGCTACCACAGTGTCCATGATCTTTCCAGTACTAAGGGCGTTATATAAACCGCTGCCCTTGGGAACTGGTTTTCCAGGCTCAAGGCCTAGATTAATTTCCCGGCCGGGAAGATAGCTGAGGAATTTTTCCCTGTCCGCCACACCTATCGTACAGTCCACGGGAATCATCTCCTGGATGATTGGGGCAAGTTTGACCACCAGATCCAAAACGTTATCTTCATTAAGAATAGATAGTGGAGTTGTTTCCGCAGATTGTCCTCTTTCAGTGGAAAATGTTTCAGGCTTCTTCTGAGGTCTACCCCAAAACATGTAACCGTTCCTAAGCACGTGGACATACGTACCCAAGTATGATAAACTCATACTCCGGCCAAAATTTTGTCTCGGATAAGCTGTTTTTGACCGACGCAGGGCGAACAGTGCTCCCTGCGGTTTGTGCCGGGG
>Ga0067045_1029597_pt1 | contig 19496 bp, 15 predicted proteins | sample TerdegcTABiofilm_FD_59184 | JGI IMG/M metagenome (GOLD analysis project Ga0067045, IMG submission 59184) | Combined Assembly of (Gp0054472, Gp0054536) Wastewater bioreactor microbial communities from Singapore -Terephthalate degrading... | reverse complement strand
TCTTCCATCTGGATTCAAAGGTGCACCAACCAGCGGGAAGTCTGCCGTATGGACAGCAGCGTAGACTGGAGATCGCCCGAGCCCTTGCCACGGAACCGAAACTCCTTCTTTTGGACGAGCCGGCCGCTGGGATGAACAACGCGGAAGCCCTCGAACTGATGCATTTGATTAAAAAGATCGCCGAGGAGTTCCGTCTTTCCATTCTTCTCATCGAGCATCAGATGCCTGTCGTTATGGGGATTGCCGAACGGATCCACGTTCTTGACTTTGGCAAGACCATTGCCGTAGGTCCCCCGGAAGAGATCAAGAACAACCCGAAGGTCATCGAAGCCTATCTGGGGGAGGGAGCACTGCAATGAGCATGCTGGAAGTAAAGGACCTAGAGGTATCCTACGGAGCCATCCGAGCAGTGAAGGGAATCAGTTTCACCGTAGAAAAAGGAGAAATTGTGACCCTCATTGGTGCCAATGGGGCAGGAAAGAGCACTACCCTCAGGACCATTTCTGGGTTGTTGAAACCTCAACGAGGAAAAATCTTGTACCAGGGACAGGATATCACTGAACTTCCGGCCCATAAGATCGTGGAACTGGGAATCAATCATGTTCCAGAGGGAAGGGGAATCTTCACGAATCTTACGGTATGGGAAAACCTTATGCTGGCCACGTATACCCGTAAGGACCGTTCCCAAATCGATAAGGATTTCGAGCATGTATTCACTATCTTTCCCCGACTGAAGGAGCGAAGCAAACAATCCGCGGGTACGCTTTCGGGAGGGGAACAGCAGATGCTGGCCGTTGCCCGTGCCCTTATGACGAAAGGAGAAGTGATGCTCCTGGACGAGCCTTCGATGGGATTGGCTCCTGTTCTGGTAGATGAGATTTTTCGGATCCTACGTGAAATCAATCGACGAGGGAAAACGATCCTACTGGTAGAGCAGAACGCGTATCGTGCACTGGAAATCGCCCATAGGGGGTACGTGTTCGAGACTGGGAACATCGTTTATTCCGGAACCGCTTCGGAACTCCAGAAAAACGAAGCGGTGAAGAAAGCCTATTTGGGCGGATAAGAAGGATGAAGATTTGATTTTTTACTTCGGAGGGACTACATTTTCTAAAGGGGGAGCGTGATGTTCATCAAACATATCATGACTCACAATCCTATTACCGTCAAACCGGAAACCACCGTTACGGATGCTCAGTCCATCATGCGGAGGGAGAAGATCCATCACCTTCCCGTGTTGGACAAACATAACAAGCTGATTGGAATTGTTACCGAGAAAGATCTTCTCTACGCCAGTCCTTCTCCCGCCACTACCCTGAGCGTGTTCGAGATGAGCGCCCTCCTTTCTAAACTTCCTGTAAAGGAAGTGATGAAAAAAAATGTGATAGCGATCCAGGAAGACACTCTCATCGAGGATGCTGCCCACATCATGGCGGATAACGATATTGGGGGGCTCCCCGTGTTACGGGATGATATCCTTGTAGGGATCGTGACGGAGTCGGACATCTTTCGATTGTTCATCGACTTATTCGGAACCAGGAAGAAGGGGGTTCGCATCACTGCTTTGATGCCAGAAGTGCCAGGACAATTGGCAAAGATCACAGGGGTCATAGCCGAAAAGGGAGGAAACATTATCTCTATTGGTACCTTCCCAGGGGAAGATGTATCTACCGCGTATCTTCTTATCAAGGTGGAAGGGGTGCTGCAGGACGAATTGAAAAATTCTATTTTGCCCTTCCTCAAGGAATTGATAGACGTTCGGGAAGTATAGCACCACAAAATCTTTTCTTAGAACTGTACCCACCGAACCATCAATTATTATTTAATTATTATTTAATAAAGTAGCGATATATTCACAGCTAGAAGGTGGGTAGTATGTCTAGATGGATCGATAGCGTCTTAGGCATCAAGGTAAGTGGGGTACGGGTGGTTCCTCTTACCGTAAAGATCCTCTCTCTGTTTTCCATTTTCCTTCTCCTTTCCAATTTCATAACCAACTACATCAACCTCATGTTGAATCGGGGTGAACTGGTGAAGTTGATGAACGAACTATTGGTGAAGGATCTGAAGGATAACTATATTTTTGCCACCAATCAGTACGATATCTATTTTTTCAACCAGGATCTATCGGGCGCTGTCTCTGCCATGGAGAAGAACGCGGAGAAGGAGTTGAAAGGGCAAAAATCTCTATATGTTGGCGTGAAGGCTAACGGTGAAATAACCGTGATGGCCTCCAGGCAACCTAGGTGGAACAGTTTCCCTGATAGCGCAGTTCTGCAGAACCTGATTCACAACAAGGAGAAGCAGATAACCGAAGGCACGATAAGTTTTCAGTATCGGGGAGAAGAGTACTTTGGGGTGTACAAATACAATCCCAAGTGGGATCTGTACCTTGTTCGAGCGGAAGAGCTGAACGAGTTTGCTGCAGATTCTCGAAGGATCTTCTGGAACATCGCGGGGTTGATCGTGGCCATAACTCTCATCTGCGTGTTGGTAGGAGTCTTCCTCCTCAAGTTCATCCTACGATTCGTGAGTCTTTTTACCAAAGAGATTATGGCGATGCAGAAGGAACAGCGAATCTCTCTCCTGAACCTGGAAGGAGCTCCTAACGATGATGTTTCCTTCCTCGGAGTAGCCTTCAATTCTCTTTCCAACACGATCGATAACCTGCTTACCATATTCAAGAAGTTCGTTGCTCGGGATACCGCCCAACGGGCCTATAAGGAGCGGGAGATTCGACTGGAAGGGGCCAAGAAGGAACTGTCTATCCTGTTCACAGACATCAAAGGGTTCACCTTCATGACGGAGACCTTGGGCACGGACATTATCAAGCTTCTGAACCTCCATTACGATCGGGCTATTCGTTACATCCACCAGTTCAACGGCGATATTGGCTCCATCATTGGAGACGCTTTATTGGCGGTATTCGGACTCCTGGAGCCGGAACGAAAGAGCCTCCAGGCCGTTCAAGCGGCCTTCAAGATTCAGGAAGTTGCCTCCTCTCTCCGTCAGGAAATGACCAAACGGAGGGAGGAGATCGTGAAGAGGAGGGGGGCTCTCACCGAAGCGGAGGAACGAGTGTATCGGGCGGTACTCCTGGAAGTAGGGGTTGGGATCGATGGGGGAGAGGTTTTCTACGGTACCATTGGATCTTACGAACGGATGGTCAATACGGTGATCGGGGACAACGTGAACTCCGCTTCCCGGCTGGAAGGACTGACCCGTATATACAAAGTCCCGGTAGTCGTATCGGACTACATCCGGAATGAGGTGGAATCCACGACGAATCAGTATGTGTTCATCGAGCTGGATCAAGTTCAAGTGAAGGGCAAAACTATCGGCAAAAAGATCTACTGGCCTATCGAACGGGGATTGATCGATGAGGACCTCCAGAAAGATCTGGACACCTTTAGAGTTGGACTGGAAGCATACTATCAGGGAGACTGGGCAGAGGCAAATCGGTACTTTACTCGCTGTGCCCTACCTCTGGCGGAAGTATTTCGAGACCGGACCGGTTCCTACCCGTGTCCAAAGGATTGGAATGGAATATGGGCGATGAAAGAAAAATAGAAGGAACGAACAGTGACGTTCGGGATCTGGTAGAAAAGAGCAAGTCATTGTTTCTTCAGGAACTAGCCAGCGAGTTCCGACAAAGGCAGGCTCAGTACAACCTGGAGACCGAATTTGCAAAGACGAAACAGAACCGGAGTCTCCTGGTTCCCATCGTGGTGGCTGGGATCGTGCTGTTCTTTCTCGCGGGTGCCGTTGGAGTCACTCTCTACATCGAAAAGAAGAGTAGGGACGTGCAGGTAGGTGCTCAAGCCTTCGAGTCGGTGAATCTCCGGGATGTTTTAGATACGGCGAAGCGGTTGGAACAGGATTTGTCTAAAGCGAAGAAGGATCAGGATGACCTACAGGAAAGCCAGAGGTTGGAAATCGAACAGGCCCGATTAGGGTTCCAACGGGAATCCGAATTGATAGGTACTTCGACTGATCTCACCGAAACGGCCAAAACGGAACGGTTGCAAGCTGCTCGGGCCAGGTTGAATCGACAGATCAACGCTATTCAAGCTTCCTATGCTCCCCGTATCGCGGCTAAAGAAAAGGAAATCCAGGGAATACAGAAGCAGATCGACTCCTACGATGCCCGACAGGTTCAGAAGGCAAGGGAGCAGGAAGAGATACTCAATAACCAACGGCGGCTACACGAAATGGAGATGGATCGTACCCTTAAAGCCCACGCGAACGAACTACGGGAGTTGAACCAACGCTACACTCGGGAGATCGAGGGATTGAAGAAGTACCAGCAGGATCTCGTTGCCGTTTTAAAAGCAAACCATGCGAGGGAAATTGCCAGCCTGATTCTCAAGTATAATCCTAAGACAGTGAGCGATTCTGTGGCTCCCCTATTGAACGCATCCATCGAGCCGGCAGTTATACAAGCAAGGCTTCCCCGATTCAATAGTTCCTTACTTACTGCGGAAGGGCTTCTCGACCTAGGGGCCCTTTCACGGCTTTCCCAGAAACTCTCTGAACTGAGCCAAGTGGTAGGCGAGTTGAAAAAGATTCCCTTTCAGAATGCTGTTCCCTCCATTATCGCCCAGATCGAAGCCCGGCAGAAGGAAGTGGCCCTTCTCTATGAACAGATCATCGAGGCCTTCAATCGTGGGATCCAACAGAAGAATGCGGTTCTTCGGTCTCAAGAAGATACGATTAGAGGCTTGAATCGGCAGATAACCGAACAGAACCAGGTGTTGGGGAGATACATCTACGCGATCGAGCAGCTGATGCTCAACAATCGCGAACAGGGGTATGTGTTGGATCCGAGGGAACCCAAGAATCTATTGGTCGTAGTGGATAAGCTTCGGGTGATCAACCTAGGCTCTGTGGCAAGAGTGTTTCGCAGGGATGATGAATACATTGGGAAGATTCGGTACGAGGGAGAAGCGGGGAAGGCCTTCTGGGTCGTTCTGGAGTTGAAAGATCCGCAGAATCCGATTCGCCCTTTCGATAAAGTTTTGATTGAAGAGCAGTAGGAGAAACCGATATGAAGAAAATAGTCTGGAGTATGGTTGTTTTCATCGGTACGACCGCCCTCCTAAGTTCCCAGGATTTTGCTTCGTTGGGTTTAGAACTCAAATCCCAATCGAAAGAGGGCCCGTATACCGTGTACCAGTTCAGGGCACCGGGAGATATGGATCTTAGTGTGGCCTTCCAAGGAGCAGAGCTCCGGGATGTTGATCGGGAAAGACTGCAAGGGATCCTTTCCATCTCTAAGGGGTTTACAAATCTCCTTCCCTCTTCTGTCAGGGTCATTTTCAAGGATGAACGGGCAGAAATATTGGTGATTCCTCGTTCCTTCCAGTACAAGGATCGGGATCTGTCTGTTTACATGCCTTCGGGAATACAATTTTTTTATACCAACTTCCTCGAATTCGATTTCCGTATCGTCGTGGAGAACCTGTTTTTGCGAGTTAAGGGCCAATTCTTCAAGGAGGAAGAATTCGCCGAAAGAATACTAGCCGCGGTATTGAACCCGTACGCATACATTCAATCCCAGGATCCCGAGTACATGTTGAAACGGTTTCAGGATATAGAAGCGCGGTTGGATAAGTTGTTGATTGAAGGAGAGAAGATCAGTACTCGGTTCGGGAACGAGGTTCAGGAAGTCCGAGGGCTCATCGGGTCGTTGAAACAGGAGGTTGGTCAGAATTTTCAGACTCAACAAGCATTGGAGAAAAAGGTTTCGGACCTGTACACAGAGTTCTTACTTCTCAGGTACGCATTGCTGGTCTTGAACAATCGTGGCTTTTTCGGTAGTATACGCCTACCTTCCGAAGCAGGAATCAACCGGCTCGTCGAGTTAAAAAAACAGCAACCGAAGGTAACGATGGATGAAGCCCGAGAGAAGTTGAAAGCGGAAGGAATAGAAATGACGAGCAAGGAAGTGTTTCTGGTATTCAGTGTGTATTTCAACGAATTTAAATAGCACACAATCCCTAAAGCAGTTGATGACGATCTCGGTATTCAAGGCTAGGGTAGAGAATTCTATTCAGAGTTAAGAGGGTTAAAAACGTATGACGGACATCTCTAAAATGCGAAACATAGGGATCAGCGCCCATATCGATTCCGGCAAGACCACATTGACGGAACGGATCCTGTACTACTGCGACAAGATTCACATGATCCATGAAGTCAAGGGCAAGGATGGACATGGAGCCACGATGGACTACATGGAGTTGGAACGGGAGCGGGGAATTACCATTACATCTGCTTCTACTAACGTTACCTGGAAAGGACACACGATCAATATCATCGATACGCCCGGTCATGTGGATTTCACCATCGAGGTGGAGCGATCGTTGCGGGTACTGGATGGAGCGATTCTCGTGCTTTGCTCTGTCGGTGGAGTACAGTCTCAGTCGATCACGGTGGATAGGCAACTGCGACGGTACAATGTGCCTTTCGTCGCGTTCATCAATAAGTTGGACCGCACAGGGGCGAATCCCTACAAAGTAAAGGAACAGATCCGGGACAAGCTAGGGCACAATGGGGTCCTCGTCCAGATACCCATCGGGTTGGAGGACAAGTTCCAGGGATTGGTGGATCTGATCCAGATGAAGGCTCTGTACTTCGAAGGACCCAATGGTGAAGAGGTAGTAGAACGAGAGATCCCCGCGGAATTACGGGCGGAAGCGGAAAAGCGGAGGGAAGAACTGATCGACGCGGCTTCCCTATTCTCCGATGAGCTAGCGGAAGCCTTTCTCGAAGGGGCCGAAACAGAATCTCAGATCTATGCCGCCATTCGAAAAGGTGTTTTGACACGGAAGTTGATTCCGGTATTCATGGGCTCTGCCTACAAGAACAAGGGCGTGCAGCCCTTACTGGATGGAGTGCTCCATTACCTTCCCAATCCATCCGAGGTAAAGAATACGGCCCTAGACCTCAACGATGGAGAAAAAGAGGTAGAATTGAAAGCGGATCCCAAAGAGCCACTCGTAGCACTGGCGTTTAAACTAGAAGAGGGACAGTATGGGCAGCTGACCTACATTCGGATCTACCAAGGGATGCTTCGCAAGGGAGACGAGCTGTACAATCCCCGGTTACGGAGGAAGTTCAAGGTAGGGAGATTGATTCGGATGCATGCCCATGAGATGGAGGATATTACCGAGGCGTTGTGCGGAGATATCGTCGCCTTATTCGGCATTGATTGCGCTTCGGGAGATACGTTCTGCAGTCCCGGAATCAACTATTCGATGACTTCCATGTATATTCCAGCGCCGGTTATCTCTTTGGCCGTGTTCCCCAAGGATAAAGCCTCATCCGATCAGATGGCTAAAGCTTTGGGACGGTTCACTAAAGAGGACCCCACCTTTCGAACCTATGTGGATCCGGAATCCAACCAGACCATCATCCAAGGAATGGGAGAGCTCCATTTGGATGTGTACATCGAACGGATGAAGCGGGAGTACCGGGCAGAAGTGGAAACAGGAATGCCTCAGGTAGCCTATCGGGAAACGATTACCCAGAGGGCCGATTTTGATTATACCCACAAGAAGCAGACGGGAGGCGCAGGGCAGTTCGGTAGGGTAGCGGGATATATGGAACCTTGTGAGGAGAAGGAGTACGAGTTCGTTAATATGATCAAGGGGGGAGTCATTCCTAACGAGTTCATCCCTTCCTGTGATAAAGGATTCCAAGCTGCCCGGATGAAGGGTACTTTGATTGGATTCCCCGTGGTGAACATCCGTTGCGTGATTAATGATGGAAGCACCCATCCAGTGGATTCATCGGACATTGCCTTCCAGCAAGCGGCCATTGGAGCTTTCCGTCAAGCGTATGAAAAGGCGAAACCCATCATTCTCGAACCCATCATGAAGGTCACGGTAGAAGGTCCTTCGGAGTTCCAAGGGAATATCTTCGGAAGCTTGAACCAACGGAGAGGAATCATCGTAAGTTCTACGGAAGACAACAACTTCTGTCGTATCGAAGCGGAGGTCCCCTTAAGTGAAATGTTCGGATACTCCACGGTACTACGATCCTTGACACAGGGGAAAGCCGAGTTTTCCATGGAGTTCCTGAAGTACGGGCGTGTGCCTAACACCATTGCGGAAGAATTGAAGAAGGCTTATCAGGAAAAACGGCGAAAGGAACACAAATAGGTTAAGATCCATGATACAATCAAAGAAAAGTGAGGGAAGAGCATGGTAAGGAAAGAATTGATCCGTCGTAGCCCTTTGCGGGCCCTAGATAAATCCCTGAAGGAACCCCTAAGGAAAGGGGAACTAGCCGTCGTAGCTTCGCCAAAGGGAATCGGTAAAACAGGATGCCTAGTGCATATCGCGACCGACGCCCTCCTGCAGGGGAAACAGGTAATCCATGTTTCTTTTTCAGCTCGAACGGATCATATCATTAGTTGGTACGAAGACATTTTTAAGGAAGTAGCACGTAAACTGAACGCAGCGATGGAGGTGCACGACGAGATCATCCGGCATCGAGTAATCATGAGTTTCAACCAGGAAGGGGTAAAAACTCAGCAGATTATCCGAAGCTTAACCGCGATGATTCGGGATGGGAACTTCGCGGCAGATCAGATCATCGTAGATGGATATAACTTCTATCTGGCCACGTCAGAAGATGTTCGGTTGATCAAACAGTTTGCCAACGAAGTTGGGGTAATGATCTGGTTCAGTGCTACAGTAAAACCGGAAAATGAAAAAATCTGGAATCGGGATGTTCCACCTTCCCTGAAACCCTTCGAAGAGCTGATCGATGTGATCATCACCCTGGGCGAATCGGAGGAGAGTATTCTTGTTCGCCTAGTGAAGGATCGAGATTCATATCCAAGGAAAGATTTAAACGTGCACCTAGATCCCAAGACCCTGATGATCGTAGAAGAGAAAAAATAAATACATGGAAAAATCCGAATTGTTTTCCCATTGTGACCAGGTTTTTTCCCGGGAAGAGCTTTTAAAGAAGATGAAAGGAACGCCCGATTTTGTCCCAGAGGAGTACTACTGTAAGGGGATTGGTCAGTACTGTTTGGAAGAAGATCTCTGCGTTCAACTGGTAGCGAGGGCCCATTTCCCAACTCGTTTTGGGGAGTTTACCCTGTATGGGTTTTACGATGGAAGGGAAGACAAGGAGCATACCGCCGTAGTTCGAGGAAATGTGCAAGGAAAGGAAGGAGTACCGTTGAGAGTACACTCCCAGTGCCATACAGGAGACGTGCTGGGGTCTCTTCGGTGTGATTGCAGGGATCAATTAGAAGCTGCCTTGAAATATATTGGTAGCAAAGAGGAGGGGGTTCTCATCTACTTGATGCAGGAAGGCAGGGGAATTGGGTTACTGAACAAGATCAAAGCGTACCAGCTGCAGGATCTGGGTTTGGATACGGTGGAAGCGAACCATTTTTTAGGATATCCGGGAGAGGCACGGGATTATCGGGTGGCCGCTAAAATCCTCCAGCTTCTAGGAATTCAGTCTGTAGCCCTCCTCACTAACAATCCAGACAAGATTGAAAAATTACGAAAGGAAGGGGTTCAGATCACCGAACGGATTCCTCTGGTGATCCCTCCCAACCCGTACGATAAACAGTATCTGGAAACGAAACGAAAAAAAATGGGGCATCTGTTCTAGCGTATGTACTTTCATAAGATCCTTCACCCCATCAACTTTACCTATTTCGAAACAGCCACGATTCGCGTGGATATCACCCATCTGGGCGAGGACGTGTATAAGGTGGTATGGGAAGAACCAAGATGGACGGATGAGGAAAACCCGGTAGAGTTGACCAAGGCAGGGTGGAGCAGGGAAAAAAAAGGAAACGTACTTTCAAGAGGAAACGGGTTCGAAATCTACTGGGGGAAGGAACGGGTCCTTTCCACTTTGGAAGGGAAAGGGTTCGGGGCCTTGGGACAGAGCTGGGTGGTGAACTTCGAGGTCAATGAACGATTCCGCATGTTTGGTCTAGGGGAAAAGGCCTTCCCCGTGGAACGTTCGGGCATTCGCACCAAGTTCTACAATACGGATGTATGGGCCGATTTCCCCGCGCCCGTCCATAAGGATGGAAACCCAGATCCCTTGTACGCTTCTATCCCCTATGTACTGATAGACACAGGATCTGCGTGGGTGGGGGTGCTCCTTACCTCCTCCTACCCTACCTTTGCCTCTCTTATGGCGGACGATGCCATTGCCGAATCCCTCCATGGACCAAGTTCTCTATCCAAGTGGTTCGCCCTGGGCGCAGAGGGGGGGAAACCGGAATTGTACGTTCTAGTGGCAGATCATCCACGAACAGTAACCTCTCGGCTTCAAAAGCTTCAAGGAAAAGTACCCCTTCCACCCCTCTGGGCAATGGGATACCATCAGAGCAGGTGGGGGTATGGCAGCTATACGGATCTGGATGAGCTAGATAGGCTATTCCAAAAGCACGACATTCCCTGTGACGCCCTGTGGCTTGACATCGATTATATGGATGGGTTTCGGGTCTTTAGCTGGGACGAACGGAAGTTCAGTCATCCTAAGAATCAAATAGAAGATTTGCGGAAGCGTTCCCGCAGGGTTGTCCCTATCCTCGACCCTGGCATCAAGAAAGAAGATTCCTTTGACGTGTATCGAGAAGCCAAAGAAAAGGATCTGCTCTGTCTGACCCCGGAAGGAAGACCCTTCGTGGGGTTCGTGTGGCCAGGGGAAACGGTATTCCCTGACTTCTCTCTTCCAGAAGCCCGGGAGTGGTGGGCCGAGAGGGTGAAGAAGTTCTTGAGTTCCGGTGTGGAAGGGATGTGGCTCGACATGAACGATCCATCCACGGGTCCGGTGGACCCGCAGAGTATGCTATTCCAGCGAGGGAAGAAACCTCATGCCTATTACCACAACGCCTACTGTTTAGGAATGCAGAGGGCTGTCTGGGAGGGATTTCTGAAAGCTTTCCCCAATCGTAGACCCTTCCTGATCAGTAGGAGCGCCTTTGTCTCTTCCAGCCGATATGGGGGTGTCTGGGGGGGGGACAACTGGTCGAACCGTCACCATCTATCCCTATCCATACCCCTTTGCTTAGGACTCTCCCTCAGTGGGCAACCTTTCTGTGGGGTGGATATCCCTGGATTTGGAGGAGATGCGGACCCGGAATTGGCAGTTGACTGGTACAAAGCTTGTTTTTTGTTCCCCCTCTTCCGGAACCATTCCGTAAAGGGGAGCAATCCCCAAGAACCCTGGCAGTTTGGAGAAAAAGCTCTTTCCCTCATTCGGGACTATATTCGTCTTCGATACCGGCTCTTGCCGTACCTATACAACCTCTTTGCGCAGGAAGAGGAAACGGGTGAACCTATATTGCGACCCCTCTTTCTCGAGTTCCCCGAGGAGAGAGAGGAAGCCGCTCCTTTCCTGGATACCGAGTTCTTTGTGGGGCCTTGTCTTCTCCATGCCCCAATTCTGGAAGGGAAGGGAAGGGAAGTGTTTCTTCCCGGCAAGGGTGTTCGATGGTACGATTGGTTCAAGGACCAGTGGGAGGAAGGGAGAGCCCGCTTGAATCTGAAAGCCACCCCTTCGAGTACTCCGATCTTCGTACGGGAAGGAAGCATTCTCCCCGTGCAACCGGCAGAGGCTTCCCTGATGGATAAGGATCTTTCGGCCGTAGAATTCCACCTCTTCCTTCGAAAAGATTCATCGATCGAAGGGCAGTACCGGTATCGCTTTGACGATGGGGAAACGCATGGGTATCGGAAAGGGATCCGAACAGAGTTTTCCATGGTAGTCGCCGTTGCGGGAGATACGGTACGGGTTCGACTATTGGATAAATCTTTTCATTTCAAACCCTGCCGACTCAGTTTCGTCGTGTACGATCGGTTCGAAAAGGTCATTGTTACCGATGGAATCCGGGAAGAACATTTGTTTACCGAAAAGTACGTCTTTTCCCTGCCTGGAAAGAACCTGAACGTGAGACGAACCCGGGAAACAGTATTGAAAAATTAGAACTCTCAACGATGACGCGCCCCACCTATATGATCGATGCCTTCTTTCGGGTGGCTCATTAAAAATTCATTAAGATTGTTGTTAAAATTGCAATATTGTATTGCGTAAGAAACATTTTTCTTGACGGAATTCGATTCCTGCTTTTATAATCTCCTTGAATCTCTCTACTCTGAGGGGAACCTTATGCGGAAAAATCTGGCAGAATTCGTGGACGAGGCTAAACAGGGCAAGAAAAAACGGATTGTTGTGGCTGCCTCCGAGGATAAACATGTGCTGGAAGCTATCCGGGATGCTACAAAAGAAGGAATTGTGGAGGCAATTCTCGTAGGATCGAAGCAGGAAACCGAACGTCTGATGAAGGAGATTGGATTCGACTACTCCGCGGCAGAGATTATTCCCGCTTCGGATCCTGTGGAAGCCGCCGTAAAAGCGGTAGGTCTCATTCGAGAGAAAAAAGCAGAGGTGTTGATGAAAGGGTTGGTGCAAACAGCCGCCCTTTTGAAGGCTGTGTTGGACAAGGAAAAGGGGCTTCGCTCCGGGGCCTTGCTGAGCCATCTCGGTTTGTTCCAGTCCCCCTACTATCACAAACTGTTTGGCGTAACGGATGCGGGAATGAATGTGGCTCCCTCTTTCGAGGATAAGATCTCGATTCTAACCAATGCGGTGGAAATGTTCCATAAAATAGGAATCGCTCAACCCAAAGTGGCGGTAGTAGCAGCAGTGGAGACGGTGAACCCAAAGATGGACGCTACGGTTCATGCTGCCCTCTTAACCCAAATGAACCGAAGGGGTCAGATCAAGGGATGCCTCATCGATGGTCCCCTCGCGTTGGACAATGCCGTATCTCAGGAAGCAGCCCAACATAAAGGAATAGAAAGTGAAGTAGCCGGGGATGCAGATATCCTATTGGTTCCCGATATTGAAAGCGGAAACCTGATCTACAAAGCCCTGAACTTCCTCGGGGGCGCGGTAGCAGCGGGAGTGATACTAGGAGCGGCTGCTCCGATCGTACTCACGAGCCGAGCCGATTCTGAACAGAGCAAGCATTATTCCATAGCTCTGGCAGTGGCGTTGAGTAGAGATTCATAATAGCCCAGGCATAGATAGAAGGAAGGTCTCATCATGGAACAGTCGCTTATCCTCACCATCAACCCGGGTTCTACCTCTACCAAAATTGGGGTATTCCGGGGGCAGGAACTCATATTGGAAAAAACGATTCGACATTCCGCGGAGGAACTTGCCCCTTTTAAAAAGATCACCGATCAGTACGATTTTCGGAAGAACACGATTCTCAAGGAACTAACAGATGCAGGGGTAGAGGTGTCCGCTATCCGAGTGGTAATGGGTCGGGGAGGACTGATCAAACCCTTGCCTTCCGGGGTATACGAGGTAAACGACCAGATGGAGGAAGACCTTAGGGCGGGCCTCTTAGGGGAGCATGCCAGTAACTTGGGGGGCCTGATTGCCCGGGACATTGCCCGATCCATCCCCGGCGCCAAGGCGTACATCGCCGATCCTGTAGTGGTAGATGAACTAGAGGATGTCGCCCGGATCTCGGGGCATCCTTTGTTCGAGAGGAAATCGATCTTCCATGCCCTTAACCAGAAAGCCATTGCCCGTCTCCACGCGGAAAAAATCGGAAAATCGTACGAGGAACTGTCCCTCATCGTCGCGCATTTAGGGGGCGGCATTAGCGTGGGCGCCCACTACAAAGGGCGGGTTATTGACGTGAACCAGGCGTTGGACGGGGAAGGCCCCTTCTCGCCGGAACGAAGCGGAACCCTCCCAGTAGGGGATCTGGCAAAGCTATGCTTCAGCGGAAAGTACACTCTGGAAGAAGTGAAAAAGATGATAACGGGGAAGGGCGGGTACGTGGCGTACTTGGGAACCAACAACGCGCAGGAGGTGGAACAAAGGGCCGCCTCCGGAGACGCGAAAGCCAAACTTATTCGGGACGCGATGGTGTACCAGGTGGCGAAAGAGATTGGCGCCCTCTCCACTGTGTTGAAAGGTCAGGTGGATGGAATCCTGATCACGGGAGGCATCGCTTATAGCGAGACCTTTACCCGGGACCTGATCGGACGGATCAAGCATTTGGGGCCCGTTTTCATCTATCCAGGGGAGGATGAGCTACGTGCTCTCGCTTACAATGGATTACGGGTTCTACTAGGCAAGGTAACCCCGAAAGAATACAGGTAGGAGCCTTGCTCCAAATAATTGCAAATAGAAAGGTGGCCCCATAGGGGTGCGTAATTCATGCGCGGTGATAGCGCAATATTTGCGCATTCCTGGGGTTTATCCGGCTAAGGGGATAGTGAATTAGTTAAAGCAGGTCCATCGGCATCATTTGAAATTCGAATCTAATTCACCGTAGGATAAATAGATAATATTCACTATAATTCCAACCTCTACAATCCCTCTTTTCCCCGTTATAATGGCATAAGATTTGCTTTTTAATTTTGTATGAGAGGAAAAACAGGTATTAAAGTGTCGATTTTTCTCTTGGTTATACTGGTGATAGGCGCGGGAACCTACGCATTCCTCAACTCGAAGGAAACGAAAAAGATAGGGTATGAAACCCAGGCGATTCGTCGGGGGACTATCGAAGAGACGGTTAGTAGCACGGGCACGATCCAAGCAAAGGGAAGCGTGGAAGTACTCACCCAACTCACGGGAACCATCGAATCGGTATACGTGGATTTCAATGATCGGGTTAGGAAGGGGCAGCTTTTAGCGGAATTGGATAAGAGTATGTTACTCCTCAGTCTGCGGGAACAAGAAGCGGCTTTGAGGAAAGCGAAAGCGAAGGCAGAGGAGGCTCAGGCTACCTACGATAAGAACCTCCAGCTCCAGAAGCGGAATCTCCTTTCAGAGGCCGATCTTTTGTCCAGTAAGACCAATTTGGAATCGGCAAAGGCGGATCTGGAGAGCGCTCAGGTGGCGTACGAGAAGGCTCGATTGAACCTGGAGCAGTACGCCAAGATCCTCTCTCCCATCACCGGAATCGTGTTGGAGCGGAACATCGATAAGGGTCAGACGGTGGTGGCAAACTCTGGTTCCGTGACAAGGTTGTTTACTTTGGCAGAAAACCTGGAGCACCTGGAAATCTACGCGCAAGTGGATGAAATCGATATTGGGAAGATCCGGGATGGACAGGAAGTGCGATTCACCGTAGAGGCGTTTCCCGATCGCAAGTTCACGGGAAAGGTACGGCAAATCCGTAAAATGCCTACCACCTCGAACAATATCGTGAACTATACGGTGGTGATCGATTCCAAGAATCCAGATAACCTTCTCTTGCCCGGACTCACCGCTACCGTGGAGTTCTTCGTGAATCGAAAGGAAAACGTGTGGATGATTCCTAACGCCGCGTTGAAGTTTAACCCACCCGCCGATGTGGCCGCGGCTGTGCGAAGGAAGCAGTTCGAAGAACGGATCGCTCACCTGCCTCAGGAGGAGAGGGAAAGGATGCTAAAGCAGTACGATGAAGCGATCAAAAAGGGAAGCACAGGCAGACCCAACGCGCAGGTCGGAGTGTTGGGAGGGATGCCCTTCGTACCCGGAGCGGGGCGTCCCCCCGTTAGATCCCCTAGCGGGGGATCTTCGGGTGGGGGGTCCATACCGAATCGAAACAGTCCGGGCCCTGGAGCCCAGGGTCCTTCGTCCGGAGAAGCTAGGTTTGAGGGAAAATCGATTTGGATTCTCCAGGAGGATGGGAACATCAGACTCCAGTATGTGCGTACAGGAATCTCGGATGGCAAGTTCACCGAAGTGGTGGATGGAGAATCGCTGGATGGTCTACAGGTGATCGTGAGGATGAAGCAATGAGCCTCGTGGTGATGGAGAGCCTTCGCCGGTACTATGGCACAGGAAACGGGGGGGTAACGGTGAAGGCTTTGGATGGGATCGATCTCGAGATTCATCCCGGAGAGTTTGTGGCGATCATGGGAGCTTCAGGCTCCGGAAAGACCACTCTCATGAACATCATGGGATGCTTGGATCTCCCAACCAACGGAAAGTACTACCTAGAAGGGATCGATGTCACCACTTTGGATCCGGACCGGATCGCGGAAATCCGGAACTCGAAGATTGGGTTCGTGTTCCAGAGCTTCAACCTCCTTCCCCGGACCACGGCATTGGAAAACGTGGAGCTTCCCCTTTTGTATCGAAGGGGTAGTCAATCTACCCGAACCCTCAGGGATCAAGCCAAGGAGGCCCTGTCCCGAGTTGGGTTGGAAGACCGGATGGACCATGTGCCTTCCCAACTTTCCGGGGGTCAACAGCAACGGGTAGCCATCGCCCGAGCGTTGGTGAATCGGCCTTCCCTCATTTTAGCGGATGAACCTACGGGAAACCTGGATACCGAGATGTCCCTCGAAATCATGACCCTATTCCAGGAGTTGCATAGGGGAGGAATCACCATCGTGATGGTCACCCATGAACCGGATATCGCCCGGTTCGCCCAGAGGAAGGTTGTGGTGAGGGATGGAAAAATCCTCCAGGATGGTCCTATACCCGACACCGCCCGAGCGGAAGAAGTGCTAAGACGATTTCGGGAGGAACACACCCTATGAAACCTACCGTGTTGGTGAAGCTTTCCTTCAGGAGTATCTTTCGCAATCGAATGCGGAGCCTGTTGACGACTCTGGGGATCATCATTGGAGTGAGTTCGGTGATCATCATGGTGGCTATCGGGGAAGGATCGCAAGCGCAGATCCGGGAGACCATCAGTTCCATGGGGTCCAACCTGTTGATCGTGATGCCTCCGCGAGGCAGGTTCGATGCCAACCGGCTTACCCAGAAGGACGCGGAGCGTATCCGAACGGAAGCAACTCTTGTTTCGGCTGTTTCCGGTACCCTAAGGCGATCGGTTACCGTGGTGGGAGGCTCGGGGAACTGGTCCACCATAGTGTATGGGGTCGAACCCGACTACCAAGCGATCAAACAGTGGGAACTGCAGGAAGGGGAGTTCATTTCCGAACAGGACGTGAAAGCGAGGCGCAAGATCGCGGTCATCGGTAGCACGGTTGCAAAGAATCTGTTCGGGGACGTGACCGGAGTGGGAGAGACCCTCCGTATCGGGAATGCCCCTTTCCAGGTAGTGGGATTATTGAAGAGTCGAGGGACCAATTCCATGGGACAGGATCTGGATGACGTGGTGCTGGTTCCGTTGACTACCGCGTTGGTACGGTTGAGCCGGAACAACTACCTGAGTACCATTGAAATCAGCGCGATTTCCGAAGACAAGATGACGGAAGCGCAGGCAGAGGTGGAGGGGATCCTTCGGGATTCCCATCGGCTGGCCGACGACAAAGAGAACGACTTCGAGATCCTCAATCAATCCCAGATCATCGAAGTGGCTTCCTCCACAGCCCGGATCCTCACGATCCTTCTGGCCTGTATCGCGGGAGTTTCCCTCGTGGTTGGGGGGATTGGGATCATGAACATCATGCTGGTTTCGGTAACCGAACGGACCCGAGAAATCGGGGTTCGTTTGGCCGTTGGGGCTAGAAGGAAGGATATTTTGCTCCAATTCCTCACGGAATCCTTCGTGCTGAGCCTGCTGGGCGGTGCTATCGGGATCCTGTTTTCCCTAGTAGTCGTGGCGGGGTTGGGTAAGTTCAGCCCTATTCGAGCGATCGTGAACCCCCTGTTCATCCTTGTCTCTGCCGGGTTCGCGGGTTCCGTGGGGGTCTTTTTCGGGTACTATCCGGCCCGAAAAGCTTCCGGTCTCAATCCGATCGAAGCGTTACGCACTGAATGAGAAAGGACCTGTATGAGGAAAGCGTTTATGCCAATGAAAAGAAATGTTATACCCATAGAGATGCGCGCTGTGGCGATCTGGATAGTCCTACTTTTTATCGGGACATGTGCGGGCGTTTCTTGGGCGGAAGGAGGGGATTCACTTACCCTGCTACAGGTGCGAAAACTCGCCCTCGCCAACTCATCCAAGGTCATTAGCGCGATGCAGGATGTTGAAAACAGTAAGCTGGATCGAGAGTCCGCCATTGCTTCCTTCTATCCGACTCTTTCCCTGCAGGGTTCCGTGGGTATCCCTTACCCCTCCCTCAAGGATGGGCCTGGTTCCACCGATCCAAGCGCTAGTTACGGGATCTCTCTCTCCCAGCAACTCTACGCGGGAGGAGCCCGGCTGGCTTCTCTCAGACAGACTGCTCTCTCGATTACCAAAGCCAAAATCAGTGAAGCTTCGGTTCGAAACAGCGTCTTGCAAACGGCGGAGACTTTGTTTTTCGATCTATTGGAAAAACAGGACGCCCGCGCAGTAGCTCTAAAGGAGCTCCAAGCGGCGGAAAAATCTCTAGAGGTAGCCAGAGGGAGGTATGAGGTGGGAGCGGTGGACAAAGTGGTGTACCTCCAGGCTCAATCGAAGTACAAAACCAAACAGGCGGCTTTGTACCAGGCGGAGTATGCCGAGCGACTTAGTAGAAGCAAACTACAGATTGCGTTGGGTTTATCCTATATAGGGGAATTGTATGTACCCCCTTCCCTGGTGCCGGAAGACCTCTTCTTTCTGGATGCCGAACGAACTATCTCTCTCGATTCTATTGCCCCTTTCATCGAAAAATTGAAGACCTACGCGCGGGAACATAACCCTGATCTGAACGCGCTGGAACTTTCCCTTAAGATCCAAGACATGAACGTTCAGATCAAAGAGGCCGCTTTCTATCCGACCCTCTCCCTGGGGTGGTCCCATACTTTTTCGGGGTTATGGAAGGATGCGGGGTCCTTCACCGATACGGGGAAGATAACCGTATCGGCAACCGTTCCCGTGCTTACCTTTCAGGACAAGAAGGCAGCCGTTGGGAAGGTAGAAAACACGAAGGTTGTCCTACGTGCTCAACTGCAGGACCAGATCCGTACCGTTGAATCCAGCGTGGTGGAGTATGTACAGGGGATCGTGGTAGCTTTGCGAAGGATCGAAGCAGCGCAAGCCTCGGTGGAGTTCGGGGAAGAGAACTATCGACAGGTGTATGAGAGGTTTTCCCTCTCCAAGGCGACCTTGATGGAGGTTTCCGAGGCGGAAAGCACGCTTTCCGACGCGAGGGCGCAGTTGCTTTCGGCCCGGTATGCCCTCTATAGGTACTGGTTACAATTGAAGTATCTACTGGGATTCGAGGAGGATGATTCCTTTGTTACCTTTCTCAGACAAACAAAGTAGCCCTCACGGTCGTTTTTCTTCACGCACGATCCTATTATCCTGGGTCGTCACGGGAAGTCTGATGGCGTTAAGCGTTTTGATTGGGTGGGTAATCCTGAAAGGGCAATTGTTCGCGTTGGAGCTCACCGCTCGGAACGAGGGGGAGCGGTTTCTCAACTATCTCGTAGTCTCTTTACGCGCTATCCGGGAAGCGGAAGGATGGAAAAGAAGGCCTCTGCCCGGGGACAACAGCCCTCCTGTGGAGAGCAGGGAACCGCCATTCCCCGATTTCGAGGGAGACGTGCGGATCCTGGAGGGGATCGTTCAGGGTAATGAACGACTCAAGGATCGAGTGGCAGGAGTG
>Ga0067045_1029596_pt1 | contig 19498 bp, 17 predicted proteins | sample TerdegcTABiofilm_FD_59184 | JGI IMG/M metagenome (GOLD analysis project Ga0067045, IMG submission 59184) | Combined Assembly of (Gp0054472, Gp0054536) Wastewater bioreactor microbial communities from Singapore -Terephthalate degrading... | reverse complement strand
AGGTAGGCCCCTAAGGATGTAGGATCCTCCAGGTAGAGAGATCCCGCAAGGTTACGGCTGCCCGTCAATCCATGGGAAATCTGCCGGACTCTCTGACTTATCTTAAACAGTTCCTCCTTCCGAAGGGGGGATGAACTTCCCTGCCAGGCATCTAGAAGTAGAGAGATATACGTTCGATCCATCATCGATTAGGTACTATAACACAATTCTAACAATAAAAAATGTATGATTGACCTTGCGGTTGTCCTCTACCCGTAGTATGTTTTACGGTAGAACATAGTAGGGAGGTTGGTATGAAACGAAACTTTTGGTATTCTTTGCTGAGTGTCATTCTTATCGTATGGATCGGGGCTTGTGCTTCCCCCCCTCCTCCGAAAGAGGTAGCCCCTCCCCCTCAACCTGCACCCGCAGTGGTTACCGTGCCAGCGCCGGAGGCAGAGCTAAAGAATGCTGAATCCCTGAAAGAAACGATCGATCGGTACAATCTCTCGTTTGCCAAACCGGATGAGTACAACAAAGCGAACGAAGAGCTAGCGGCTGGTAAGGAGGCGATGGGGAAGGACAACGCAAAGGCGAAGGATCTGCTGGTTAGCGCGGGCAAACGGTACAATCTCGTACTGGAGGCCGGTCTAGAGAAAACCGCAGAATCCAGGGCTGTGGAGATGCAAACCGCACAGAAAAAAGCGGATGATGTAAAAGCCTTTCGAGCCGCCGCTACGGAGTACTCTGTAGCAGAAAGTAAGAAATCAGAAGCTATCCGCCTCTATGGAGAAAAAAAATATCTGGAGGCTTATCAGGCTTCGGAGGAAGCGATAGCCGCGTTCAATAAAAGCTATGAAGTGGCCAGACAGAAGCGAACCGCAGCAGAGCAAAAGTTGGAAACCATCTCTAAAGAGGAAGCTGCGACCACAGAGGAGCTTCAGAAGGTCAACAAAGAAATCGGTGGAGGCCGGCCATGAAAACCAAACAGAAACTAGTGGTAATGTTATTCCTATTGGGCATCTCCGTAGGAGTCGTAAGCCTCTTTGCTCAGAACCTTCTGGATAATCCCGACTATCGTAAAGGGCTGGAACTCCAGGCACAGGCAAAGCAAGCGTTCGAAGAAGGTGATTACGATCGATCCATCCAGCTAGCGGCCCAAGCGCAAGAGCAGTTCCGTAAAGCGAGGGAGTATGCAGAGTACCTACGACTTCGGTATGTGGCGTATAACCTAAAGAATCGGGCGACGGACCGGCTGCGGTATGCTGACTATATCAATGCGGCCAAGAACTATCCCAAAGAATACACCGAAGCGAAAGCAGCTTTCCAAGTAGCGGAAACAGCCTTCAATGCCGAAAAGTACCAGGAAAGTGTGGATGGATACCGAAAGGTACTGGATGTATTGAAGGATATCCAGCCCCTGACACCCGCGCCAACAGAGGAATTAGTAAAGGTAGAAAACCTCAGGAACCTCATAGTAAAGTACGATCTCGCCTCGGCTAAGCCCCAGGAGTTCCGGCGGGCCGAAGAAGCGTACCAGAAGGGAAAGTCTCTGATGGACAAGGACAATGCTCAGGCAAAGTACCAGTTGGATGCGGCTTTGAAGGATTATCAAACCGTGTTCGACGCGGGAATGGGTGCTGTAGCCGCTAAACGTAGGGCAGAACTCTTGGCTGCCAAAACAAAGGCGGATGAAGCTCAGGCACCTAAGTTCGCCACCGAACTCTATATGAATGCCCAAAAATTGCAGAGCGATGCAGAGATGCAGTACGCGTCCAAGGCATACGATCGAGCATGGGAAAGTTCTGGTACAGCCATTGAACTCTACCTGAAGAGCGCGGAGCAGGCGCGTGCGCAAGCGACAGCGCCAACCGTACCGACCTTGCCGGAGTTCTATACGGTTCGGCTCATTCCAGATCGAAGGGATTGCTTCTGGAGAATCGCGGAGTACGATTTTGTCTATGGGGATCCTTGGAAATGGAAGATCCTCTACGAGGCGAACAAGCAACTTCTACCGGATCCTAACAACCCTGATCTGATCCTTCCAGGAACTCGCTTACGGATTCCCAGCATCAAGGGAGAAAAGCGGAGCGGTGAGTGGCAAGGAGGTAAGTAAGGTTTCGGGACGAATAGCCCTGCTTATTCTAGTATGGAGTGGGATTTTGTCCTGCTACCATACAGATAGGCGGGCTGAACTATTCCTTGAGGGCGGGCTGGAAGAGCATGAAAAGGTTCTTCCCCCTCTTCCCAAGGGATGGGTGTACTGGGAAAAGGAACGAGGAGCTTTCCATCCCCAACCTGGAGATGCTCGGATAGAGGTAATCCGAATTCCTCCCGAAGGGTTCGATTCACCCTATCGAAAGAATTCGATCCAGAGTTCCTGGATACGGGTATTCGAAAAGACTCTATACACCTTTCCCTATGCACCTCGAACTTCGTTTCTTGATCCCGCGATTACCATCGAGCCAAAAGATATCTCTTCTTTCGCCTTACATCCCTTGGACACAATACAGCTTCCCTATAAAGCTCTTCGGATTAAAGGTCTAGCCCCTCATGACGGGGAATATCCGTATCAGGGGAAGGTTATTCTAAGGATTTCCTTGTGGTCACCGGGTATCTCGAACACTACCACGAACTCTTCGATTACTACCCAGGCCATGGAATCTGTCCTGCGGTTTTCTTCCGATACCATTTCCGTTAAGAAGCTGATCCAATGGGCAGAGTCGCTCCCCGATCTAGAGGAAGAGCGGGTTCTGTGGATCGGTGCGGTAGGAGATATGCTTCCCGGCAGGGGAGTGGAACGACTTCTTCTTCAAGGAGAACAGGGGATTCGTCAGGTGTTTGGGGACACGCTTTCGCTCCTAAGGGAGCAGGATCTGCTGTTGGGGAATCTGGAAGGGCCTCTCACTACCCGAGGGACCCCTCAAAACAAGACCTTCACGTTTCGATTCCCCCCAATGATTCTTGAGGTTCTGAAAAAGGTCGGATTCAAATACTTGTCTCTAACGAATAACCATGTATGGGACTTTGGCATAGAGGGGTTCCTGGACACCTTGCAAACCTTTCATTCAGTTGGGATGGGCACTTCAGGTGTGGGACGTTCCCCGAAAGAGGCCAGACTACCTTGGGAGTTCCTCGTCCCCGGCGGGAGACCGATTCGTGTTCTTTCTCTAGGCGCCTATCCTCCTGAAAAGAGTGGATTCGATGGAAGAGTAATGACCTCTGTTGGTTCTGACCGTCCAGGGATCCTGTGGGCTCTGGATTCAACTATAGAGTCTCTGCGGAGTTCGTACGGAACCGGAGGGATCAATATTCTGATGGTACATGGGGGATATGAGTGGGCCTCTGTTCCGCATGGAGATCAGGTTCGTCTGTATAGAAGATTCATCGATGCCGGGGTAGACATCGTCTTTGGTTCCCACCCTCATGTGTTACAAGGGATGGAAGGCTATCGGGGCAAACTGATTTTCTATTCTCTGGGAAATTTCCTTTTTCCCGGGATGGAAGAAACGCAAGGAGGGGAGGATTCCATCGTCGTTTCTTGTGGAGTGTACAAAGGTAAAGTGCGATACCTGGAAGTGTATCCGGTTCGATTACAAGGTCCTACCGTGCGGTTGGACCCTTCCTCGAACACCTTGAGTAGATTCTACCAGTTGTCTAAGGCTCTCCGAGAAATGTATCCATGAACGAGCAGGGAGGCTAGATATCGATATCGAGATAGGAAGGGGTAGATTCGATGTAACTTAACGGAACGGATTTCGAGCGTACATTTGTCATGCGATCTCTTAGTTGATTCAATTGCTTTCGAAGAAGGGTACAGTTACATCGGGTAGCTTCTAGAGCTCGTAGCCGAGCTCGGACTACCCGATTATCGATGTCCGTGTCATCCGTTGACGTTGGAGCAGGAAGAGCGTTCTTGGATAGAGAAGCGATACATTTCTCCAGATTAACCAGACTCCTAAGGGTTTCTTGTTCCAGCCCTCGATAGTACTCGATTCGTTCGACATCTTCTTCCTCGATGCTTTGTTTGAGGCGTTCCATCAAGGTTTCGTAGAAGGAAAGTCGTTCTTCGAGGGTAGCTTTCAATTGTCGAGTGTACAAGGGCATAAATCTATCCTAATAGAATCATCCCGCTATATTGATGCCAGGTTTTGGCTCTTCTACCTGCACATGGGCGATTTGCGCCCAGGCATCCTTCAGTTCCTGAAGGAGCCTCCGCACATCCCGTAGCATAGTCGAATCTTTCCGTACATTAGCTTCCATCAATTGTCGGTTGAAAAAAAGGTACAATCCGAGAAGGTTCTTGGCGATTTCTCCCCCTTTTTCGAAATCGAGGGATACCATAAGTTCCGTAACGATGTCCTGGGCTTTAACGATAGCGTTGTGTACAATATCGAGTTTTCTGGTCTTGTTTTCCAGCTCTTGAATAGCTAGATCTAATTGTCGTATGGCTTCTTCGTACAGCATGACTATGAGTTTCCCCTGACTGGCTGTACGAATGTTCGTTTCTTTGTATGCTTTCAATGGATTATTATACGGTTTCAAGACTTTTCCCTCCCCTCTATAGTACTTTATCTGGACAAGTCCATCAAGACCGAAACAGGCACGATTCGGTATCCCTTTTCCAATAGCCGATTGATCAATAGATCCAATCGTTGGAACAGATAATCTTCCCGCCAGTTCCCTTTCTGTCCATCCTCTGGTTTCCCTATCTGGAAAGCGATGATGGACCCTGGCTTCTTCAACTGCAAAATCCGTTCGATCAGGTCTGAAGCAGGAAGGTAGAGAGGATGCAATCCGGTTTCGGTGAGTTTCACCACCCAGTCAAGGCTATCTACATCTCTACCTACGAAGGTATAGTTCATCTCTCGGGCAGCTTGGAGAAAGTCATCCCGGAGAATATAGTACGGTGTGTGCCATAGTAACGTTAATTCCTTTCCTGTGGCCTGGAAGTACTCATCTTCATTCCTCGCCAACCCCTGTTTAATAAACTCCGGAGTTACCTTGTATTGGGGATCTGTCATGTTGAAATAAGTATTGAAAAGGGAACCTACTTCATGGCCAGAATAGGCAATCTCCTTTACCGCACCGGGGTTCCGGCGAATGAACTCACCGTTTACAAAGAAGGTTGCTTTAATGTTGTAGTCCGATAAGGTGCGTAGGATCTCTGTAAGACCTTCCACCGAATCCACTGCATTAAACACGAAGGAGACGTTCCTTCCTCTGATCCGGGAACCATGGGTAAAATTATAGAAATCAACAGGTTCATCCTTGGCCGGAAGCGGATCGTAAGGTTCAGAAACCGGCTGAAAAAGAGGGTAGGTGCCTGGTTTCTTCAAGTTCCGAATCATCACGAGGTTCTTAAAGGGACCCGAGGGGAGAGTTTCGATGAATACCCGAAAGTCTTGGGATTGGATCGAAGGAGGTTCTGGCTGGAATGTGGTAAGAAGAGACCATTGTCTGGTGGATGGATCGTACAGCACCTTCGTATCCTTGGTTCGAAGGGCAACCTTTCCATCTTGGAATCCAAACTCTTCTGGTTGGGAAAGACAGATGACCTTTTTCGTCCCTTCAGGCAGTTGTATCAAAGAAGTTTCCCAGTTTCCGGCTACAATCAGTGACTGGGGTTGAGTCCAATGCACATGGATAGGGGCTTCAAAGGGTACTATTCGTTCTTCCTTCCAAGTAGCATAGTTCCGTATGTGTATACCCTTTTGGGTATACAGGGCGATTCTTACTTGATCAGGGGAAAGACTCATCCCTAGTACTCCGGTGTCTTCTGTTCCTGTGAAGGAGGTGGATTCGGTTTTCAAATCGATCCGATACATTTTGCTTACCGCTTTTCCTTCGGTTATCCCCTGAGTTAGGACGGTTACGATATCGTCTTTTGACCATGCTATGCTCGTTATATGGGCGTTCCTAGCCAGGAGAAGGTATGGAAGATGGAGAGAGGCACCCTGGAAGTCGTTCAGCTTGATAGGATAGACGAAAAGGTTCTGCCCACCCACACAAAGGAGCATTTTATCTCCTTGCGGAGAGATCCAGAATCGATCGAAGTTGGGATCGAAACTGAAGGGTATTTTCCCAATGATACGTCCGATGCGTAGAATAGGGGAGTACAGGGAACGGGCAAATAGTTCAGCTGCTAATATTCGATACACTAAAGATCCTTCGATGTAGTAAAGGTCCCCCCGATCACCCCATTGAACACTCTCCATGGTACCCGTGCCGAGGTGACGAATCGATTCCGCTGGTAACATGTCTCGCTGAAATTGCTCAATAGAGAAATAGAAAAGCTTCCCATTCTTGCCATAGATGAAGTATTTTGAATCAGGACTCCATCGAACGGGAGGGGTAGATAGGGAAAGTTCCTGTTTAGTGGAGACTACCTCGTGTCTTTCGGTTTGAAGGTCGAAGAGCATCAGTTTACCATAGGCAGGAGAAGTTGGTTCTAGATAAAGGAGAAACCTTCCATCCGGAGAGGTTTGAAGGGGAAGTAATTTCCCTATAGAAACTTTGCCTTGGGACACAAAAGAAGGGAATTTCTTCACCATCGTGGGAGGGTCGAAGGAACGGTTTGTTCGAAACACCCCAAACCGATTCTGAATTTGTAATTCCCCTGTTTGTGATAGATACTGCACAGACTCAGGATAAAAGGTGAGTTGTTCCAAGGTTCCTGAGGGAAGATCCCCTAGGAACAAAGTAGAAAAATCTTCCTGGCCTGGCCGTTCTGCCGTAGCCCGAAACAGGAGTAGATTATTCTTGGAAAGATGAAGGGTAGAGAAGGTTACTTCTCCCCATAGGTACCAGCCTCCCATCCAGAGGAGAACACCTAACACAAGCGGCTTCTTCAATACCTTACCCTCATTCCCTACATAGATCGGCGAAAATGGCGAGAATCTATAGGCGCTTCATTGAGGTTCCTGCATTTCCTGTAGTATCTTTTAGGAAAAGGAAGGAGGTGGGAGATGACACTAGCAGCACGGATCGAGAAATTAGGTACGGAAACGGCTTTTGCCGTTTCGGCAGAAGCCCGGGCGTTTCAACAAGCAGGGCACAAGGTGTACCCTTTCCATTTAGGGGATATCAACCTTCGTACTCCCGACAATATCATCGAAGCTGCTTACCGGGCAATGCGCGAGGGGAAAACGGGTTACGCCCCCAATGCAGGGATACCTGAACTACGGGAAGCGTTGGCGGAAGATGTCAATAGAAGTCATAGGACTCACTATACCTACAAGAATGTGGCCATCCAACCAGGAGGTAAACCGGTGATCTCGAAGTTCATCCAGGCCTTGATGGATCCTGGAACGGAGGTCCTCTATCCCAATCCCGGTTATCCCATTTACGAGTCGCAGATTGAGTTCCATGGAGGAGTGGCAGTTCCCTATGGGTTTCTACAAGGAGACTCGAACTTCAGACTCGATCTGGACGCATTGGAACAAAAGATCACCAAACGCACAAGACTCCTCATCTTGAATGACCTCCACAATCCAACAGGAGCAGAAGCTACTCTCGAGGAATTGGAAAGGATTGCGAACATCGCTCGAGAGCATGACCTTTCCGTACTGTGCGATGAGGCGTACTTCGATATCCGGTATGAAGGAACCTCTCGATCCCTCGCCAGTTTGCCAGGAATGGAAGAACGGTGTGTCTTGCTGTATACCTTTTCGAAAAAGTATGCCATGACAGGATGGCGGTTGGGCGCGGCCATTGGACCGGAGAAGGTGATTGATACGATATCCAAACTGAGCTTGAACGACGAATCCTGTACCAATCACTTCGTGCAACTCGCAGGAATCGAGGCATTGCGAGGGGATCAAAGTGGGTCGAAGCGGATCCTTTCCACGTTGAAGGAAAGGAGGGATGTGGCTGTTTCGCTCTTAAGACAGATTCCAGGGGTTTCCTGTTACACCCCACGGGCAACTTTCTATCTCTATCCTGACGTAACCGAACTGATGCAAAAAAAAGGATTCATAGATTATGAATCCTTCCGAAGAGACGTGTTGCACAAGACCGGGGTGAGTTTCTGTACCCGTCTTCACTTTGGACGAGCGTTGCCTGGGGAGAAACGAAAGTATATTCGCCTTGCCTATTCGGGAATCGATGTGGGGGAGATCGAGGAGGCCCTGGAGCGGTTCAAACAGTATGCGGTCAATTAGAGTACTTTCCTAGGTTTACTGCCATCCGCAGGGCCTACGATACCTCTGCGTTCCATGATTTCGATCATTCGAGCAGCCCGGTTGTAACCAACCTTGAGCCTTCGCTGTAGATAGCTAGCCGAAGCCTTACCTGCAGTTGTGACGATTTCGATCGCTTTATCCAGGAGGGGATCTTCCTCTCCATCAGCGAGGTAATCCTCCTCTTCCTCTTCATCGATGAAAATTTCGTCGTCGATATAATCGGGTTCTCCATACTTACGGACCTGTTCTACGATCCGTTCGATCTCTTCCTCCGAAACGTAAGCTCCCTGCATCCGGAGCGGAAAGGGATCCCATGCAGAAGTGAATAGCATATCTCCCCGACCCAACAATTTTTCCGCTCCCACCGCGTCGATGATGATCCGGGAGTCGAACTTACTGGCTACCATGAAAGCGATCCGGCTAGGGATGTTGGCCTTGATCAAGCCAGTGATTACATCGATGGAGGGCCGTTGAGTGGCCAACACGAGATGGATCCCCACTGCTCGGCTCATGGCGGCCAACCGCGCCAGGGTGGATTCCAGTTCTTTTCCTGTTGTAGCCATCAGGTCTGCGAACTCGTCGATGATGATCACCAGGTAGGGTAGGGGAAGAGTTGCGATGTGTTTACTTTTGATCTTTCGATTGTAACTCCGGATGTCTCTAACCCCCATTCCGTCCAGGAGGGAGTATCGCCTCTCCATCTCATAGATGGCATACTGCAAGGCTTGAAAGGCTCGTTTGGGTTCCGTGATTACTGGTGTCAACAGGTGGGGAATGTCGTTGTAGAGCTTCAGTTCCACGATCTTGGGATCGATTAGGAGAAGCCGAACTTCAGCGGGAGAACGCTTGTAGAGGATGGAACAGATAATGGAGTTCACGCAGACGGATTTTCCCGATCCCGTGGCTCCCGCAATTAGGAGGTGAGGAGTGTTCACTAGGTCGATGATCTGTGCCTCTCCTGCGATATCTTTCCCTAAAGCGATGGGAATTTCCATTTTTGAGGAAAGAAATCGATCTTCAGTGATCATTTCCCCAAAGGTAACGATCGCTCGATTCCGATTCGGCACCTCGATTCCCACCGCGTGTTTCCCTGGAATGGGAGCGACGATACGCACACTCGAAGCAGCAAGACGTAGGGCAATATTGTCTGCCAAGTTTACGATTCGGGATAGTTTTACCCCCGGAGCAGGTAGGATTTCGAACATAGTGATTACCGGTCCTTTTCGGATGCCTACCACTTCTGCCTGGATCTTGAACTCTTCCAAGGTTGCTCGTAAGACCTCGGCTGCTCGTTGGGTTTCCTCATCGATCTCCCAGTATCCCCCCTGTGCCTGTCGGGCGAGCACTCCTTCCACGGGGATCGAATAGGAAGAGGGAGATACTGGCGTTACGGGTTCTTCCTCTTCGGTCTCACCATTCTCTCCTTCTTCTACGACAGGAGGCGAGGGTAGGGTTTCTTCGGTAGATTCCAATGGCGATTCTTCTGTCTGCTCTACTTCAGGTACGGATTGCAGTTGTCTCTTTGCCTGGTTTTCATCTCCCGTGAGCAGTTTGGGAGAAGTAGGAGTGGTAGCTTCGGTCGACGCAGAGGTCGAAAGACCGGACTCCGAGGATTCCGCCGCAACAGATTGATCGGAGACAGGCTCCTCGGGAGGTGCCAGTCGAAGGGGTTCTTCCGGTGCTCTGGGCTTCTGGATCACCTTTTTCGAAATCCAATGATACACTTCGGGGAGGAACGCGAGTTCTACCACGAAGAGAGAAAGCGCTACCAACCCTCCCCCAAGGGAGGTGAAGGATCGTTGAAAGAGGGCAGGTAAGGGTGAAAAAGAAGCGCTGTCGCTGAACAAGAGTCTGAGAGCTAGGGACAGGGTAAAGAAGGGAATCAGCAAAAGGTTCAATAGGACCAGCCAATCGAGACGAAAGGGGCGTTGAAGGAGAAGCATCCCGCAGCAGGCAAAGTAAAGGGGGATGAAAAAGGATGCGTAATGGAAACTTTCAAATAGGACCTTTCCTATCCATACCCAATGGGAAAGCATTCCGGCTTGATCGGGGGCCGAAAGAAGAAGGTAGAGGACAAGAGTTCCTCCTGAGAAGAGGGCAAGGAAAAAACAAAAAATCAGAGCTCCTCGGCGGAAGAAAAGACTGATCATAAGAACAGGATTCCGATGATTCCTAGGGGGAATAGATATAGGGCAAACCACCCTAAATGTCCTTTCCGGACAAGTTTCAAGAGGAGTTTCAGGGCCAAGTACCCTGATAAGAAAGCGGCTCCCATCCCCGCCAAGAGTACCTGTGGGGAAATGTGAGCCTCCAGTAACGTGATATCCTTCAAGGTTAGGATAAGAGCGCCAAGGATGGCAGGTATGGAAAGGAGAAAGCTGTATTCTCCCGCCATAGAACGATCGAGTCTTCGAAGGAGGCCCGCAGAAATAGTGATTCCTGAGCGGGAAATTCCTGGTAATACTCCAACCCCTTGAGCGATTCCAATGACGATTCCATCTGTAATAGAGAGTTCCTTATAGGTTCTAGAGCCTTTTCTTGTCCCCGCAACCAGCAGGAGAAGGGCCGTGAGAATGAAGAAAAGGGAGATGAGTCTTGGGCTGACCTGTTCTACCCAGTGCTTCATGGGCACTCCAAGAATACCCGTACACAAGGTGGAAACGACTAAAGCGACTAAAAGCCGTCTCATTTCTTCTTGTTCGGCAAACGGTACCCCGCGAAGGATTTTATACAAACCTTTCAGTAGTTGCAGGATCTTTTCTCGAAACACGATCCCTATCACCCCTAAGGTGGCCACATGAAGGAGTACGTCGAACAACAACGGAGCTTCCTGGACATCTAAAAGATGCTGTAACAGGGATAGATGTCCAGAACTCGATACGGGAAGGAATTCGGTTAGACCCTGGAGGGCTCCCAAGAGGATGGCTTGTAGGTACGTCATCGGTTCCCTCGGTTCAAACAAGTAGGTTGTACAAGGCAGTATCGAACGGATACTCTACGAGTGCGGGAGGAGGATTGCCTCTGGTCGCAGAGAAAATGAAATACACTAGGATCCCTAAAATTAGGAGGCAAAGGAGTACAAAGGCGATCAGGGCGGGGTATAGGAAAGGGCGTTTTTGAGATGGCACGACTTCGCTCTCCTCTCTATCCTCGTTTCCAAGAGGTACTTCTTGCTCCAACTCTGGGATGGATCGAGATTCTTCCAGAGGAAGTTCGAAATCGGGAAGGGAAAAATCCCCATATTCCAGGCTTTCTATATCGATTCGTAAACTCTGGTATTCCCCTGAACCTTCATCCTGAATCCGAGCGTCTAGGGTGCTGGTATCGGTCAATCGGAGGATGAGTTCCAGTTCCGGCATTCCATTGGAAGTAGGCTTGATGTGCTCAAGCACGAGACTGGCAATATATTCCCACGAACTGGAGTCACTTTCCACGTCTCCCCTGTATAGGTCGACTTTTACCTGGGTTTGTTCCTTTTGAACCGTAGTAAGGATTACACGTTTTGCAACCCTTTCCGTTTCCTCCAGAATAGGGAAGAATCGGCCATTTGCCAGTTTCAGGCCGATCATACCTTTCGCACCTCCCTCTACACGAATCCTACTCAAGCCTATAAGGGGAAGGCCCCTTTGTCAACCTTGCTTTAGTTCATTGACAGGGATACATGCCTCTATCATAATGCATCCATGCTAGAACTGTTGCCTCTCCTAGCAGCCGCCCTAGTGATGATTATTGGAGTAGCGGTATTTTCGGTAGTCACGGGAAATAAGAAAGGTTCTTCCGAAAAAAAGACCAAGAAGCTAAAAGACCGAAACGCCATCCTGAAAGAGGCCAACAAACGACTAGCCCAGAATCCAAAGGATTCGGAAGCCCTCCTCATGCTGGGTGAACTATATTACAACGAAGAATCCTGGGACAAGGCAATGCATACCTATGGGTTACTGATGGATCTGTGCGGCGTGGATATGAATCTAAACGAGTACGAAATCAGCTTGAAATATGCGATCTCCTCGCTAAAAAGTGGAAAGTATGAGGAAGCCTATAAAGGATTCCTTATAGCTCGAACAAAGGACATGGAATCTTTTGAAGTGAATTATCATTTGGGGATCCTGGAGTTTAAACGGAAGAGTTACGAAAAAGCAGTCCCACTCCTGAAACATGCTGCTACTAAACAACCGGATCATCTGGAAACCTTGAAGTACCTGGGCTATGCCCTATATAAGACGGGAAAAGCGAAGGAAGCCCTTCCATACCTTCGAAGGGTATTCGAACATCAACCAGATGACAAAGAGACCATCTATGCAATGGGGCAGTGCTACTATGAACTGGGAGCCAATGATCAAGCGATTCGGGTATTTACTCACCTTAGACCCGATCCTACGTATGGGCCCCAAGCAGCACTGCTTTGTGGAATGACGAACCTCCGGATCCGTCAGGTAGACCGGGCAATCATGGATTTCGAGATAGGCCTTCGACATAAAGAGATTCAACCGGAGGTTCTTCTGGAACTGAAGTATCGACTTGCCTCTGCCTATGCGCAGAAGCAGGAGTTGGGGAAAGCGTTGAACCTCCTCATGGAAATTTACAGTGTCCAACCTGCTTACCGAGATGTGGAAGCCTTGATCTTGAAGTTTCGGGAGTTGAATAGCAACAAGAACCTTCAGACGTACCTCATTGCCCCTCCCGCGGATTTCATAACCCTCTGTAGAAAGATCGTTGCCACCTTCATCCCTCAGGCACAAGTAAAGATCCTCAATATCGCGGTACAGAAGAACGAATACGCCGATATCCTAACCGAGGTGGAAACGGCCAAGTGGCAAGACCTCATTATGTATCGCTTCATCCGCACGACTGGAGTTGTGGGAGAACTAATGCTTCGAGACTTCCATGCCCGCATTAAGGAAGCAAAGGCAGGAAGGGGCTACTGTTTTACCGCAGGAGAGTTCAGCGAGGAAGCCCAGAAGTTCGTGGAAGCTAGACTGATCGACCTGGTGGATAAAGAAGGATTGAACAAGATCCTGATGACTACCAACTGATCCAGAGCAGATTCCGTTCTTCCTCTAAGAAAGGCACAGAGATCTGCACGATCTGCGCGCGCAAGCCTAGGTTTTCCGCAATGGAGGCCTCTTGTTCGATGTGCATTCGTTTCCCTTTGTACGCCACGATGCTTCCTCCCACTTGCAGAATCCCAAGTAATTGTTTCAATCCTTTCGAGGTGAGAGTGTTGAAAGCCCGGAAGGTAACACAGGGGAAGCGTTCATCCTTCGATAGATGACGGACCAGGTAAGCCAAATCCTTCTCCCAGATTCGGAGATTATCTAATTGGAGAAGACTCTGGACTGTCTTTAAAAACGTAGCTCTCTTTTGGGAGGGTTCGATGAGGGTAAAATGGATATGGGGTAGAGCGAGGGACAATGGAATACCTGGGAATCCCGCTCCTGAACCTAGGTCTGCAACCTCCATAGGATCTAGCGTACGGAAAAAGGTGGTAGCGGCTAGACTATCTAACACATGCTTCACGATGAGGTCCTTACCCGAGGCACGGACGAAGCCGAATTGTGGATTCCATCGTTCCAATTCGTATAGAAACCGTTCAAGATAAGTCTGTAGGTTTGGTGTCGTGAGTCCAAGCTGTTCTAGACCCTTTTCCAATAAGATCAGTTCTTTCGGATCCATTGAGAATTACCCTTGTTTCGAAGGTTTGCGATCCAAGTATAAGGTTAAAAGGGCAATGTCAGAGACCCGAATACCGGAGATCCGGGAGGCTTGGCCAACCGACAGAGGTTTGATCGCTTTCAGTTTCTGTCGGGCCTCGTTGGAAAGCCCTTCTATCGCATCATAGTCAAAGTCGGCGGGGATTCGTCGGTTTTCCAATCTATGGAATCGTTCTACCTCCTGGTTCTGCCGCTGGATATATCCCTCGTATTTGATATCCAATTCCACCACGGAAAGCCAGTCTGAACGCACGTTCTCTAAAAAAGGGACGTATGGTTTCAGATCCGATAGGGTAATGTCAGGGTCTTTCAAGGCTTGGTAGAAGGATTTCCCCACATGTCGGAGTAGGACAGGTGAAGGAGTATCCTTCGGGGAGACCTTTCGTTCCTGTAACAGGTGCTTCACTTGTTCGCAGGTTTCGAGTTTCCTTTGGAATAACTCCTCCCTCTCTTTTGAATGGAGTCCTCGGCTTCTTCCTTTTTGGAAAAGGCGAAAATCGGCCGTATCGTGTCGTAGATTCAACCGGTACTCTGCCCGGGAGGTGAACATTCGGTAAGGTTCTTTTGTTCCTAAAGTGACCAGGTCATCGATGAGAACCCCAATATAGGCTTCTGCTCGACTGAGGACCAACGGGGGAACACCTTTTACCTGGGATGCCGCGTTGATTCCTGCCACGAGGCCTTGTCCCGCCGCCTCCTCGTACCCTGAAGTTCCATTGGTTTGTCCTGCCACGAAGAGTCCCTGAATTCTCTTCGTTTCCAGGGTTGGGTACAGTTCCGTAGGATCGATATAATCGTACTCTACCGCATACCCGGGTCGAAGAATCTGCACATGCTCAAGGCCAGGAACTGTGCGAAGGAATCGTTCCTGCACATCTTCCGGAAGGGAGGAGGAAATACCGTTCAGGTACATCTCTTCTGTCCCTAACCCCTCAGGTTCCACGAAGATTTGATGGCGATTTCGATCGGCAAACCGTACGACCTTATCCTCGATGGAGGGACAGTATCGGGGTCCTATCCCTACGATCTTTCCTCCGTATAGGGGAGAGCGATGGATGTTTTCCCGGATGATTCGGTGGGTCTCCTCTGTCGTATAGGTGATCCAGCAGGGCACGTTCGGACGATCCACTTTTTCTGTAAAAAAAGAAAAAGGAAACACTTCCGGGTCGCCTGGTTGAGGTTCCATCTTGCTGAAATCTATGGATGCCCTGTGTACCCGGGCAGGAGTTCCTGTCTTGAGCCTTCCGACAGCGAAGCCCATCGTTCGTAGGTTCTTTCCTAAACCTTGAGCGGCGGGTTCTCCCAATCTTCCGGAAGGTGCCGTATACTCTCCAATAAAGATGATCCCTTCCATAAATGTACCCGTGGTAAGGACCACAGCGGAGGAAGTGAATTGCCTTCCTCGTTCTGTTACTACCCCCTGTATGCGATTTCCCTCAGAAGTAAGGAGAAAGTTCACCACCGTGTCCTGGAATAGGTTTAACCCCTTCTGGAGTTCGAGGGTATGTTTGGCCAACGCGGCATACAGGGCTTTGTCGGCCTGCGCCCGGGGTGCCTGTACAGCCGGACCTCTACTCTTGTTCAGTACACGGAATTGTATCATGGAAACATCGATCAGACGGCCCATCTCCCCGCCTAAAGCATCTACCTCCCGGACGAGATTCCCTTTGGACAATCCCCCAATTGCGGGGTTACAGGACATCTTTCCAATGCAGTCGAGGTTTTGGGTGATGAGGAGGGTGGTACACCCCATTCGGGCAGAAGCTAAAGACGCTTCGATACCGGCATGGCCTCCCCCAATGACAATCACATCAAAATCCATGGGGTTGATTATACGTATCCGAAGGGCTTATTGCTATGGGATTCATTTCCCCACACAGAACCGGGAAAACATGCGAGCCAACATCTCTTCGGTGGTGATTTCTCCGGTTAATTCTCCCATCGCTTGCAAGGCATCCTGAATATCCATCGCCACTACATCCAGGGGAAGACGTCGTGTAATTCCTTCCTGGAACCTCAATAGAGCGTGCCTACAACGCTCCAGCAGTTCCTTCTGGCGATCCGATTCGATCAGTACTTCTTCGGTTCCTCCCTGCAAGCCTTCCTTCAACCTCGATTCTATCTCTTTCGACAATCGATCGAAGCCTTCTCCTGTTAGGGCACTGACCCCTATTTGGGTTTGATCCTCCAGCTGATTGTACCATCCCTTATGAAGATCGATCTTCGTGTACACTCGAAGCACTCGGTTACCCAACCGATCGAGGAACCGTTCTTCCTCTTCGGTTAAAATCGGATCCGTGCAATCGACCAAGAACAGCACTAGGGCGCAGGATTCGATGAGGAAAAGGCTCCGCTTTACCCCCTCCGCTTCGATGGGATCCAGAGAGGAACGTAGCCCCGCCGTATCGTATAGCCTCACGGGAATCCCTCCGATAGAAACGGTAGCTTCGATGTAGTCTCGGGTGGTTCCATGGATTTCCGATACGATTGACCGTTCTTCCCGAAGGAAGCGATTAAACAGACTCGATTTCCCTACATTGGTTCTTCCTGCCAACGCTATTTGAACCCCTTCCTGGTACAGCTTCCCCTCCCGATACGTTTGAAGTAGACGATCTATGGAATCCATGCAGTACCGCATGGAATCTTCGGAAATCGAACTGGTAGGCGCATCCTCCTCAGGATAATCGAGTTGGATTTCTATCGTTGTTTGTAGATCTAGAAGAGCAGAACGAATATCCTTTAAGGTTTTTTCCAGCGCTCCCTCTAGGCGGTGAAGGGCAAGTAGGTGAGCTTTCTGGGTTTTTGCCGTTACAATTTCATGTACTGCTTCCGCTCGGGTTAGATCCATCTTCCCATGCATGAAGGCTCTATAGGTGAACTCACCAGGTTCCGCAGGCCTGAAGCCTATATTTCGTAAGGCTTCCAGTATGGATCGTATTCCTGGCAGGCTTCCATGACAGTATATTTCCCCACTATCTTCTCCCGTGTAACTATGGGGTGCCCGGAATACGGCAATCATCACTTCATCGATGGGCTCTCCCGTTTCGATCGATATAAGGAACCCGTGATGGAGGCGTCCTCCTTTACTATTCTTTAGTGACCCTGGCTTCGAAAAAATCTTGGAGATTAATTCGAGAGATCCTTCACCTGAAGTTCGAATTACCGCTAGGGCGCTAGTTCCCCAGGGTGTGGCCAAAGCACAGATTGGGTCACCCAAATCGTAAGAACGAATCCGCTTTTGCATGGGATGAGAGTACATAATTTTACAGAATTTTTACACCCGGAGCGTGAATTTTTAACCCCATTTTATACCCTTTTCGATACATTGTACTCGGAATTATTGGGAAGCAGGGAAAAACACTGCTTCATCATAGAAAGCTATATCGTAACTAGGAGGTTACTATGATCGGTGCATTCACAGCAAGGCTAATCGTTGCGGCTTCGGCCATTGTGATTACTGCAATCTTGGTGGGACTCTTCAAATTGGCGGAGCACATCCTTGCGGCTAGCCGAAAGCCGAAGCTCGGCCAGGAACCGGCACTAACTCATGCGGAGTAGGAGGAGTGTATGAATTTTGCAGCTATCCTTGAGTGGATACTTTCTCTGACCGGTGGGATTCTTTTGGCGAGATGGATCGTAAAAGTGGTCCGGATAGCCGAAGAAGCTAGGGAGTTCTACAAGAAGCAGAATCCCGATTCCTTTGTGGGGATTACCGAATAGAAGTTTCGGATCCCTCACCATAAAAGAGCTGGTTCCGTTGCGAAAAGGTCTGGGTTTGTTCAAGCCCAGACCTTTTTATTTGTACTCTGAAGCTTGTGGGGAGGGGCCTTTCATCCAGGATGGACTGAGGACAGTACCCTTTCCCCTCCCCTTAGGCAGCACCCTACATCCGGCTTCGCTTTCGCCAACCCTACCCCCCCTTCGCCAAGCACAACCCCTCGAAGAAGAACCTTCGCTGGGTAAAGGAGCGCCCAGCCCCCGCGGATCCGCTTCCCTCTATCCCCTCTACTTCGCCCCGCAACCCCGCTCTACCAGTCGATTATCCTCTTTTCCCTTCGCGTAAATCGTAACTCTTCGAAGAAAAATAGCAACAATTCGAATGCAGCCTTTTCTATTAGGCCCTTAACTGGAAGGAGAAAAATCATTCTTTTAGGGAGTTCGATCTATGAACTTAAAGAACAAACTATTCTTCTTGGCAGTTCTCTTTCTAGGGGGGATCGTGTTGGTGTTTGGGGGTGGAACGAAGGAAACAAAAAAAGAAAGCGGTCCATCCTTCAAGCTGCTCGTGGGAATGGTCGTAACTGAAAACGACCCCATGTTCAAAGGGGCCATGGAACTGAAGAAGAATGTGGAGGCCAGAACGGGAGAGAGGATACAGATCGAAGTGTATCCGAGTTCTCAACTGGGGGACACGAAGGATATGCAGGAACAGGTAAAGGCAGGAGCCAATATCGCAGTGATAACCGATGCAGCACGTCTCGCAGAGAGCGTCCCGGCAGTAGGTATCCTTGGAGCGCCCTATATCGTGGACAATTTCGAACAAGGCCGCAAGTTGGTAACATCGTCGTTGTTCAAAGGATGGACGGACGAACTAGCTGCGAAACATGGATATCGGGTCCTATCCTTCAATTGGTATCAGGGTGCCCGACATTTCCTCACGAACAAACCTATACGCACGCCAGAAGATTTGAAAGGTCTTCGAATCCGCACTCCGGGTGCCACCGTGTGGCAGGAAACGATCCGAGCTATGGGAGCTAGCCCCACAGCGTTAGCTTGGGCAGAAGTGTACCCTGGAATCCAGCAGAAGGTAATCGATGGAGCCGAAGCACAGTTTCCCGCTGTGGTTGGGGCCCGCTTGTACGAGGTAATCAAATACATCACGAAAACAGGCCACTTCCAACTCATTACTCCTCTCGTGTGCAGCGAGACATGGTTCAAGAAACTACCCAAGGAGTATCAGGACATTCTACTGGAAGAAGCGTTGAAAGCAGGGGATTTTGCCTCGAAACTCACCATCGATGGGCTTGCAGAGAACGAAAGATTCATGAAGTCCCAAGGAGTTACCATCAGTGAAGTTGACATTACACCCTTCAAGAAGGCGTGTGACACCGTCTACGACAAGATCCAAGGGTACCGAGCATTGAAACAACAGGTCGAACAGGTTCTAACTAACTAATACTCTCAGAGATGAAACCGGGAGCCCAAGAGGGCTCCCCAATGATTTATAGCTCAGAGGAGATTTATGAAGAGTATTGATCCTCTTATTACCAAGCTGGAAAAAAAGGTCTGCCAGATATTTCTCATCTTCATCATTTTGTTCGTGTTTTGCGCTGCCCTGCTCCGATGGTTTGGGCATCCTTTAGTGTGGTCGATCGATCTAGCTCAACTCTTGTTCGTTTGGGTGTGTTTCTTGGGAGCCGATCTCGCGTTGCAACAAGATAAACATATTGGGGTAGATATTCTTGTTCGGATGTTTCCCCAAAAAGTTCAGCATACTCTCTCCCTACCTTTAATAGGGGCAATTATCCTTTTTCTGGCGACGGTAGGATGGTATGGCGGGTATCTGGCCATCATCAATTACAGACGACAGTTCAGTGGCCTGGAATTGAGTTACTCGTGGGCTAC
>Ga0067045_1029595_pt1 | contig 19500 bp, 15 predicted proteins | sample TerdegcTABiofilm_FD_59184 | JGI IMG/M metagenome (GOLD analysis project Ga0067045, IMG submission 59184) | Combined Assembly of (Gp0054472, Gp0054536) Wastewater bioreactor microbial communities from Singapore -Terephthalate degrading... | reverse complement strand
GGGGTTCCGGAACATGATTGCCGATCTCGTTTCCACAAGGGGAGTTCGACTCCGGGAATGGACTTTCCGTAGTGTCGATTTCGCCAACTTGAGTCGTTCCCTCTTTTGGACTGGCTTTTCTGTTCCAATCCTGGGGTTCGTGAAAGCCCAGTTCGATATTCTTTGGCCCTTCGCGGTGGGGGGTCTGTTCTATAACATCGCGAAATTTTTCTTTATATCCTTCTCAAACGGGTTGTACCTTGCTACCCATAATACGATTCGCGGATTTGACAAGAAAGTAATCCGGGGTAACTTTTTCCGGAGCGTGCTCTCCTGGCCTTTCGCGGCCGTGTTCGCGCCAGTGGGGGATCTATTAGGGGTCCCCAGTATCGTTCAGGCGAAATTCTGGTCGGATGTGGTGGCTGGCATGATCGAAGGGGGAGCAAAGTACTACCGGATCCTTCAGGTACAAGAACGGGATGTGGCCGAAATCCTGCCTCGCCTGGGAGAAGAGAAGGAGGAGGACCGGTATGCGGCGTTCCTCGATCTGTTGCAACTGTTCCGGGATCAACCGCGAACTCGTTCGTCCTTGAAAAGGATCTTCAGGTCGAGCGAGAATGGGGAAGCCCTATATCAGTTGGTGCACCGTACCGTAACAGACCCCATCCATTATTCCGCTCTTGTGCAGTATACCTTGGAACAAATGCCCCGGGATACTCTACCCAGCCTGATTCTTTTGATATCGGAGACCTACCCTGAGTTCAGGGATTGGATACAAGGTTTGATGTGAAGGTCTAAGAAGATAAAACCTGTATTCCCGTCCCTGTGCCCGGAAACAGGATCTCTGCCGCGTCCACGAACCGTTGGTAGTTGGTGCCGTTGAACCACCAGAGGTAGTCCCGGTCTGGCTCCGATAGTTCATCGAGCCGCTTCTTAATGTCTTCGCTCATGTCCCAGTCTGCGGCTTCGAGGTTTTCTTCCAGTTGAGCAAGGGTTCGTACTCCGATGATCACCGAGGATAGGAACTTGCGGGTCAAGGGCCAGGCAATGGCAAGCTTGGCCATGGGAATGCCCACCTCGTTAGAAACTGTTTCCAGATGTTCGGCAGTCCGGAACCCCCGTTCATTCCAGAACCGGGGGCCATCCACTTTCATTCGATGCTCTAGACGAGAGCCAGCGGGTGGCTCTTTCATCCCCTTGTACTTGCCAGTCAATAATCCACCCCCTAACGGACTCCAGCTCAACACCCCTACCCCGTATTCCACCATGGCGGGAATTACCTCCGCCTCCACATCCCGATGGATCAGGTTATAGAGATATTGACCGCACACGAAGCCGGCGCAACCCCGATGGGAGGAAATTTCCATGGCCCGAGCAATCTGCCAACCGAAGAGGTTGCTGCAAGCGGTGTAGAGGATCTTCCCTTGCCGGACCAGAATGTCCAGCGTTTCCAAGACTTCCTCCATCGGAACAAGAGGATCGGGTCCATGAAGGTAGTAGATATCGATGTAATCCGTGTTTAGGCGACGGAGACTGTTTTCGCAAGAGGTAACGATGTGTTTTCGAGACCACCCATGGGCGTTCGGTTTCTGACTCATGGGGAAGTAACACTTGGTAGCTAGAATCACCTCGTCCCGTTTCAGTTCCGGAAGGACTTTGCCAATGATGGTTTCCGACATTCCCCCGGCATACACGTCTGCCGTATCGATGAAATTGCCCCCAGCCTCCACATACCGGAGAATGATCCGGCGTGCTTCTTTTTCATCGCACCCCCAGGGAGTAGCTCCAAAGGTCATGGTACCGAGACAGGCCCGAGAAACGAGTAGACCTGATTTGCCAAGATAGCGGAATTTCATGGTGGATCTCCTTTATAGAATCATGCTAATAATGTTAATATAAGTATCCGATTTTGTATATCTGCTGAATTATTTTAAGCGATTCTCTATCCCTCGGAAAAGAAAAAATGCAACTACCGCTTGAAGTTCAAACGGCGAAGGTCCATAATCACGGTACCATGATAAGAAAGTACGTGATTCAGAACCAGAGGATTGTCGAGACTCTAGATCCCGATGCTTCGATTTTGCTCTATGTCTGCCCGGATGAAAGCGAAAAGAAGCACCTCATAGAAACATACCTTATTGATGAGCACACCCTTCAGTCGGCATTGGATCCGGATGAGCAGGCTCGCTTGGAATGGGAGCCGAACCATATCGCGATTATTTTCAAGCGACCGAAAAACTATTCCGCTGCGGACGAATTTCTTTTCAAAGCATCCACTGTGGGAGCTTTCATATTTTCTGAGCGCCTTATTCTCGTACTGAGCGAAGACACGAACCTGTTCGAAGGTAAGCAACTGGCACAGGTATCTACCTTGATGGAACTGCTGGTAAAGCTTATCTTTCGCTCTGTTTACCATTTCATGGAGCACCTTCGCATCATTAATGCGATCGCAGATGAGATCGAGCATAAGATAAACAAGGCTATGGAGAATCGTTACTTGATAAACTTATTTGCGCTCCAGAAAAGCCTGGTCTATTACCAGAATGCTATCAACTCTACCAGTGTTCTGTTGGAAAAAATCAAGCATAACTCAATAAAGTTCAATTTTACTGGGGAAGAGTTGGAGCTTTTGGAAGACTTACTCATAGAGAATAACCAGTGTTACAGACAGGCTGAGATCTACTCTACGATCCTCGCGAGCCTCATGGACGCTAGAGCCTCCATTGTTAGCAACAACCTGAATGTTTTGATGAAGACCCTCAATATCATTACCATCACTATTATGATGCCGACACTGGTCGTATCGATTTTTTCGATGAACGTACCTCTGCCATTTAAACTGAATTCGTTTGAACACGCCTTCTGGTTGATCTTATTTCTCTCAGGTCTATCTATGGCAGGCTTTTTAATCTTTTGGAAACAGAAAAAGTGGTAACCAACGAAATACCTAAGAATCAAGGAACACGATGTCCTCAGGCCGAGCTACCACATCCCGTTTCTCTGATCCTAGGAGTTTCCGGATCTCAGAGCTGTGTTTGCCCATCAATGCTTTAATCTCTGTACTGTTCAGGCCTGTGACGATCTTGGCTATGTCGTTCACCTGCACGATATCTCCGGCAGCGAAAACTCCCTGCACCTCATGAATGCCCGAGGGGAGAAGACTCTTCCGGTTTCGCATTGCCTCGATGGCTCCTGCATCCACGATGAGTTTGCCCTGGGGGGTACCGTTCAGGATCCATCGCTGCCGGTTGGAAAGCTTCTCGCCTGCCAAGAACAGAGTCCCGATCTGTTCTCCCAATAACACCCGCTCCAGCACATTCGGTTCTCGGCCATGGGCTAGTACCATGCGACACCCCGCTCTCTGGGCTATCTGAGCTGCTAAAACCTTGGTGCGCATCCCGCCGGTGGAAAAGGTGCTTCCGGCAGCACCCGCGCAGGCAAGGATCTTTTCGTCTACCCGTTCCACCGTGTGGATAGGGGTGGCTGTGGGGTCCTCCTTGGGATTCGCAGTATATAGAGCATCTATATCGGTAAGGAGGATCAGCAGGTCCGCGTCGATCTTCGAAGCGATGAGGGCGGAGAGACGATCGTTGTCGCCAAAGGCATTGCCGATTTCTGCGGTGGATACCGCATCGTTTTCATTGAATATGGGGACTACCCCTAATTCCAGCAAGGTCTCCACGCTGTTCTTCAGGTTCAGGTAACTTTTCCGGTTGTTCAATACTTCCCGAGTTAAGAGGATCTGGGCAGTGACGATCCCATGAGCTCGGAAAGCGTCCCGGTACTCTCGCATGATAAGGGGTTGGCCAATGGCTGCGCAAGCCTGCCGCATCCGTATACTGGTGATCTTCTCCCGAATACCTAGTTCCCCCGCTCCCATTCCAATGGCTCCAGAGGTGACGATGAGGATTTTTTTGCCGGATTTCTGGATCTTCGCCACTTGCTCGGCCATGGAGGCGATGTACTCTGTGTCGATGGAACTATCCTTGGAGAGGAGATTCGTTCCGATTTTAATCACGATTCGTTTTACGCCACTAAAGTTTCTCATACGTCAACTTCCGTTTAGTTTGGCATATTACTAGAGAGCCGTGTATTCAGGTAAGCGATTCGGCAGTGGCCTATGGGTGAATGGCTTAGGGTCGCTTCCTGTGTAGTCTGCCACGATGTGTCCATTTCCATATAATCTCCACTTGTAGGTGGTAAGGCCTTCCAAACCTACGGGCCCCCTAGCATGGAGTTTCCCTGTCGAAATCCCTACCTCCGCGCCAAGTCCGTAGCGGTACCCATCCGAGAAGCGGGTGCTGGCGTTCCAGAACACGTTAGCGGAATCCACTCGTTCCATGAAATACTCCGCTCGTTCTCGGGAGGAAGTCACGATTCCATCCGTATGTCTGGATCCATACGTATTGATGTGGGTCACCGCTTCCTCGAGAGTATCTACCACTTTGACGGCGAGGATATAGTCTAGGTACTCAGCCCTCCAGTCATCTTCTGTTGCGGGTTTACAGGGAATAACTTGCTGAGTTTGAAGACAACCCCGTAGTTCCACGGGAGGCATCCTTTCCCTAAAGGCTTTCGCTAGCGGGGGAAGAAACTTGGGAGCTATGGCACGATGGACGAGGAGAGTCTCGACCGCGTTACATACGGCAGGGTATTGGGTTTTCGCATCGATGGTAAGACGAAGTGCCTTATCGAGTTCTGCTTCCTCATCTACGTACAGATGGCAAACCCCATCCGCGTGGCCCAACACTGGGATGGAGGAGTGCTGCATGATGTATCGGACGAACTCGTTGGAACCCCGGGGAATGATGAGATCGACGAATGCGTCCAACTGTAGAAGTTCGTTCACTTCTTCCCGAGTTTCCAGTAGATGGATCCACCCTTCTGGGATTCCTACCTTTTGAGACGCATCGACGATACAGGAATACAGGGCTCGATTCGTTTCTAAGGCTTCTTTCCCCCCCTTCAGGAGAACCGAGTTTCCGCTCTTAAGACAGAGGGTGGAAATCTGCACTAGCGCGTCTGGCCGGGATTCGAAGATTATCCCGATCACGCCAATGGGGCAGGTAATTTGGTATAAGTTCAATCCGGAATCCAACTCCCGGGCAGAAAGTACTCGCCCAATGGGATCGGGTAATCGTACTAGGCTCTCGATACCCAAACAAACTTCCCGAAGTTTTTCTTCATCGAACTTGAGACGTTTCAACAGGGGCCCCGGTAGATTCTCCTGGTTGGAACGTTCTATATCTTTCCGGTTGGCTTCGAAAATAGAGGCGTGATGCTCCCAGAGCGTCTTACGTATGGCTTCCAGAGCAGCATCCTTCTGTTCTCGTTTCAAGGCGCTCAAGGAAATGGAAGTACTTCGCGCCTGTATGGCTGCATCCTTACAATTCATAGGGTGCAGTGTACTGAAAGGAAGGGAAAAAATGAAGGGGCGTTCCTTGTTTAGGATACGCCCCTGTGTGTGCAGATACCTTTAGGACGCGAACGTTTAGGATCGTAGTAGTTTTTTCGCTTCTTCGTCCTGCACCGATGTGATAAATGGAATCCCCGTTTCTCGTTCAGTTTCCCGGTTTCCCGAGGAAATGTCTGAACGGGATAGGGATCGGATATCGAACTTCCTGAGTCCCGCTAGAAGCTGTTGAACTCCTCCGGCAAGCTTATCCGCCAGGGTCCAGAAGGCAATGGCGCCGTAAGGAATCTTGTATATTTCGTCTTCCCCTACGATCTTCTTGACGTCGAAGTATCCGGCAAAAATTTCCTCCGGATATACTCCGAAGGCTGTGACCGAGGGAGGAAGTTTGTCCCAGTTACCGTGGATCTTTTCCCTTCGACTGGGATTGATCACCCCTTCGATATTGGTACCCAAGAAACCAGGAATCATGGTGGCTCGGCCCATACAGATTAGTTTCACGAAGGGCGATCCCAAAGCCATGGCTTTTACGATATGATCCTCCCGCGCAAAGCCACCGGCGAAGGCCATGTCTACGACTTTCTCCCCTTTGTCGGCAAGGATCTTTGCATATTCATACGCTTTTGAATGGAGTAGGATAGAGGGCACACCCCAGGTCTGCATCATGTTCCACGGGCTCATCCCGGTTCCACCCCCAGAGCCGTCGATAGTTAGTAGGTCTAGCTTTGCTTTCGTGGCGAACTTGAGGGCCATGGCAAGTGATTCCATGTTGTAAGAACCCGTCTTTAAGGTAATGCGCTTGTATCCGAGTTTCCGCAGGTACTCGACCTGTTTCATGAAGCTCTCTGCTACCTGGTCTGGAGTCTGCAAGTCAGTGTAACCCAGCCGACTATGACGGGCGAAGGCTGTGATTGCATGGGTTTTGAATGCCTGCTGAACTTCGGGTTTTGTAGGATCGGGATCCACGATGTACCCTCGGTTTTTCAGGAAGATGGCATAGTCCAAATCTTTTACTTGAATTTCTCCTCCAATATCCTTGGCTCCCTGACCCCACTTCAATTCAATGATCACTTTATCCCCATATTTTTCGATCACGTATTCGGCTACGCCGTTTCTCGTGTCTTCGACATTCATCTGGACCATAATTGCCCCGTACCCGTTGTAGTATTTTAGGTACGCATTGATTCTGCGGTCCAATTCAGGGGAAGATTTCAATTTCCCCTTCTCAAAGACACTTTCTTTGTCTACTCCCACTACGTTTTCACCGATCACGATGGGGATCCCCACCAATGCGGCTCCCACGGCAAAAGAATCCCAGTATCTGGCAGCGATAAAAGTGCTACCAAGAGCTCCGGTCATGAGCGGCATCCGACATTTCGTCTTAACCGTCTGTCCGAACTCTGTTTGTATGTTCACATTGGGGAAAATACAGTCATCCGGGTTGTTGGACAGCCCAGGGGGAATCGAATGGGCGCCGTACACGTACCCATTGATCCGAAGGGAATTGTAACTTACCCCGATGTGAGTTACGTTGGAACTCCCTGCGGTGATTGATCCAAAATCTCGGGGATACAACATTTTTCTGCCTGCGATGCTGGAAAGCCACGTTTCGCATTTTCCCTGGCAATCCGCGCGACAGAGGGTACATAGCCCCGATTCAGCCGCGTTTCCGCGATTCACTGTACCTAGAGCGTCATTCGTTTTTGGGTATTCAATCATTCATCGCCTCCTGTTGGAATGAACAGAATCTTGCTATTCATTAAAACCAGAAAACGAAAATATTGTCAATATTTATACATTACAATAAATATTTATACAAATTTCTTTCTGTAATTTAAGAGAAAATTAGATTTTTTCCTTTTCAGCTTCGCCTACTTAGGTATACACTAAAGCATAGAACCACAATCATGGAAGGAGTACGTATGGGTAACACAACATTTACAGCCAAGGTTTTGGCAGAGGTTTCAGCCCGTAACCCCGCGGAACCAGAGTTCCTGCAGGCGGTACACGAAGTGCTGGAATCGATCGAACCGGTTATTCAAAAACGGCCGGAGATCGCGAAAATGAAGATCGTGGAACGGATTGTAGAACCGGAACGACAGGTTATATTCCGAGTACCCTGGGTAAATGATGCGGGAGAAATCCAGGTGAACCGCGGATTTCGTGTTCAATTCAATAGCGCCTTGGGCCCCTATAAGGGAGGTCTTCGATTTCACCCATCGGTGAACCTAGGGATCATTAAGTTCCTCGGTTTTGAGCAAGTATTTAAGAACGCTCTTACGGGCACTCCCATCGGAGGGGGTAAGGGAGGAAGCGATTTCGATCCTAAAGGCAAGAGCGACGCGGAAGTGATGAGGTTCTGTCAGAGCTTCATGAATGAACTATTCCGCCACATTGGGCCGGATACGGATGTCCCTGCGGGAGATATTGGAGTAGGGGCTCGGGAAATCGGGTTCCTCTTCGGACAATACAAGAAACTGACCAATACTTTCACCGGTGTGCTGACGGGAAAAGGGATAGGATACGGGGGGTCTCTGGTTCGAAAAGAGGCCACGGGATACGGGTTAGTGTACTTCACATCTCGGATGCTGGAAGCCCGAAAAACCGATTGGAAGGGTAAGACCGTTGTTATTTCAGGGTCCGGAAACGTAGCCATTTACGCAGTGGAAAAAGCCCAGTCGCTAGGTGCGAAAGTTGTGGCCTTATCCGATTCTAACGGATACATCTACGATCCACAGGGGATCAAGCTGGATACGGTAAAGAGGATCAAAGAAGTGGAGCGCGGCCGGATCAAAGAGTATGTGGCGGATCATCCAAAAGCTGAATACCATGAAGGTTGCAAAGGGATTTGGACTATTCCTTGCGACGTAGCCTTACCATGCGCCACGCAGAACGAACTGGATGGAAAGGATGCGGAGATCTTGGTGCGGAACAAGTGCATCGCGGTAGCGGAAGGGGCCAATATGCCTTGTACTCCGGAAGCGGTGAAGGTATTCCTCGATGCGGGAGTCTCCTTCGGACCCGCTAAAGCGGCCAACGCGGGAGGAGTGGCTACCAGCGCTCTGGAAATGTCCCAGAACTCGATGAGGCTAAGCTGGCCTTTCGAAGAGGTGGACATGCGGTTACGACAAATCATGGATGGAATCTATAAACAGTGCGCTCAAGCCGCAGAAGCGTACGGTGCCAAGGGAAATCTTGTAATGGGGGCCAACATTGCAGGATTCCTTCGAGTGGCCGATGCAATGCTTGCTCAGGGTTTGGTCTAAAGAAAACCCTATGTCCACGCTTCCTATTCCAAGTGCGGTTCGGCAGTGATGTTTTATTTAAGGTAGCAGAGGGCAAACTGTTTCATAGAGTCCGCGTGAAGATAGATGGAAAGCCCGGTTTCTGTCGGGCTTTCCAGAACTTTTACGGTTTCAGTCCATCGTTCTGCATCGGGACAAAGATCAGTAAGCAGGTTTTTGTGTTTTTCGAAGATTCCTCCGTTGAATTCGTTCTCTTCTCGATCGGGGAATACGGCAAAGTACATCATATCCATTTCCACTAGATCGTTGAAGAAATGAGTGCCGAGGGAAACATCCGGGACCAACCCTGCATGCATTACCGCCAACTCCACGATGATGGAAACGGTGTTGATTTCTTTAAACGCTACAGGGACTCCCATGGCTGGCGTGGAGGTCCCCCATCTTCCCGGCCCCACCAGCATGATTACGGGGGATTTCTGAGTGGAAGGAATATGAGTCAGTCGACCGATCAGGCGGGCAATACTGAATCTATCCTGTTCTCCCAGGCGGGTATACGCGGAAGGGGACACATAGATCAATCGGTCGATCTTGGTGGCTACGCTCTGACCCACGATAGGACCATCACTCTTCAGTACGATTTTTTCGGGATCGATGAAATCCGGTAGAATACCAATATCACCTGTTCCCAGCAAACGAACCATGAAGGGACGGCACTGAACCAGGTTAATCCGGTAGGACCCATCCTGGAGGAAGTTAACGGTGAACTCCGTATCTACCGGGTTCTTATACGCTTTCTGCAGGGTAGCTAACATCTCTCGCATTCGTTCGATGAAATCCGTATTTCGGAACAATCCTTCGAAGGTCAGCTGCCACGGAAACACGTCTCGTATCCCCATTTCTTCTGCCCGTCGCTGCATTTCTTTGTCTTCGCTCACGAAGAAGGGTCTCAATGACTCGGGTAGGACCGAAAGGATCCTACGGATCGGATAGGTGGCGAATCGGTTGGCCTGTAGGTCGACCACATCCACCTCCCGCTGACTGTACTTCTTAGAGTCAGCTTCGCTCTTTTCGGGTCGTTTGAAGGGAGCGTTTAGGGCAACGATTCGAGTATAGTCATCCTGCACCCGATCCACAGCTCTTGTTCCAAGACCGAAAGCAAGCCGCAGAACTCCCGAATGTGGATCGATCTCTTTGTCCCACACATAGGGGTTATAGGAAAATCCCACCCCCGCAGCGAGGGGAAAGTAATATTGATCGTACTGATCTCCCGAAACCCTCTGCACCAGAAGGGCCATCTGTTCGTCTTCGTACAGGAGCCCGTGATGGAGGCGGTACATGAGGGCGTCTTCGTCCAATGAGCTGGCATACACGGTTCGCACAGCATCGAGAAACTCCTCTAACCGCTGGGAGGGAGTACCTTGATTGGCGCAGAACACGCTTTCGTACTTCCCGGAAAAAGAGTTCCCATAACTGTCCTCCTGCAGACTGCTGGACCGAACGATGATGGGAGACTGCCCGAAGTACTCCAACATTTCCTGGAATTGCACCATGATGTAATCCAAGAACTTCCCTTTAAGGATTCGTTCCCTAGCTACCTTTGCGTTGGCAAGGATCTGATCCATTGTTAGACCGGTTTTTCGCCGAAGCCACCAACAGTCGTTCTGAATGATGTACGTATAGAAAACATCGGATCCGATGAAGAAGGAGTCATGAGGCTCCAACACCTTTGCCCATTTGGGATTGTCTCTCTGAAGTATACGTTGGGCCAGTAGGATGCCCCGGGCTTTTCCCCCAATAAGCCCGGAACCGATCAGACGCTTCATGATGTCGATGAGGAAAGGAAGATCGAAAAACTCTCGGGCCAAGGAAAGGAAGGGTTTCTGCCGGGTAATCACCATTCGAAGGAGGAGTTCGAAGTAGGGCTTTGCCTCTTCCGGCGACTTTTCCCCCCGTTGTATAGCAAGCAGAAGGGTCTGTGCGTCATGGTAGGTTTGAGTCCAGAAGCCAAACCGTTGGATGGTAAAGTTCAACCTAGGCTGGGTGATAGGACCTACCACTTCCGCCGTGATGGCGCTGTTCGTTACGGGAATGAAGTCATCTCCCTTCCACACATGCAGCATAAAAAGAGTCGGTGAGTACCGGTTTTCTACCCGTTGGGGTTGGATGAAGGTCGTCCCTCGATGGGTGTACACTTCGATGATGATCTGCGCAGTGGAATAGATTGTGTCTGTCGCGTGGCTGGAATGGGTGGCCTTGAGAATGGCAAAGTAAGCGAGGGATTTCAGCTGTAGGACGTATGGGCAGATGACAAGGAAGAAGTTGGCCATCATCCGGTCGCTGTACCAGGCTGTGGAAAGCCCAGTAAGGCAGTCCAGTACGTACCAGGAATCGTTTCCTCGCTCCTCGATCCGGTCAACCATTTCCGTAACGAACTTTTCAAACCCCACATGAGGGTTTAATTCAATGGTTTCAATGCCCTCCCCTTTCTGGAGAAGGGCAGGATGGTCGGCGAAACGGAAGTAAGTAACCATTTTCCTTATTTGTTGGGCCGCTTTTGCGAAGGGAAGGACGAAATTCCGATACTCCTCTGTGTTCGAAATTGTCCATACCAAATTGTCTCCGGGTATGATCCCTTGTAGGATGGTATCTAAACCTTTAAGTCCAGTGGTGTACATACTCGTACTATAGCAATGATTCAGTGAAAAGAATAAGATGTCCTCATGAACCATACAATTTTCTATTTCACGGGTACGGGGAACTCTCTTTGGGTTGCCAGGAAGCTAGGGGAAGAGCTAGAGCATCTATCCCCCCCTTGCACCGTGAAGATTGTTCCCATTACGAAACTTCAGGCTAGTACAACGGGCACTGTGGAGCAAACCATTTCTCCCAACGCATCGACCACGGTGGGTTTGGTGTTTCCGGTTCATGCGTGGGGAGTCCCGTCGATCATTCTAAAGTCTCTAGATTTTTTGCGCGGAGCCGGCTACTGCTATGCGTTGGCGGTCAATGCGGGGCAAGTGGCAAATACACTGGTACAACTTTCCAGAGAGATGGACAAGAAAGGAATGACCCTTTCCGCTGGCTTTTCCATCCGGATGCCCTCGAACTATCTACCCTTTGGCGAAGCGCCAAAAGAAGAAACTCAGCAAACCTGTTTCCGGGAGGCAGAGGAGAAGCTTAAGCAAGTCGCCCGCGTAATTATGGACCAGTTGACCCTTCCAGTAGAAAAGGGGCCTCTTTGGCAGAACTTCATTCTTTCGGGGCTCCATAGCATTTCAGCCCAACACTTTCCCTCGATGGACAAACGATTTATTGTGGAGGATACTTGTACCTCCTGTGGGGTGTGTGAACGAATCTGCCCCGTGGAAAACATACAGCTAGAAAACGGCCGTCCTGTTTGGTCACACCATTGCGAGCAGTGTTACGCGTGCATCCAGTGGTGCCCTGTAGAGGCGATCCAGTATGGGAAAGGCACAGTGGGGAAAAAACGGTACCATCATCCGGAGATTACCCTTCAGGATATAGAACGGACACGCGGAACTTCAGTAAATTAATTTATCTGTTGTTGCACGGGCGAATTGAACCTGCTATATTAGTTGCAAATGCAACTAAAGGTACTGAATGAGCCCCTAGAACGACATCGCCGGATGACCACCGAACCGGTTACCAAACTCATTCCGTCATTGGCTGTACCGACGATCATTAGTATGCTGGTAACCGCCCTCTACAACATGGTAGACACCTACTTCGTAGGAAGGATCAATACAAGTGCTACGGGAGCGGTGGGAATTGTGTTCTCTCTTATGACTATCATCCAGGTGATCGGCATGAGTCTCGGGGTAGGTTCAGGTAGTTATGTAGCCAGACTGTTGGGAGCGAAGGACAGCGAACGGGCAAGCCTAGTGATGACCACTGCTTTCTTTGCCGCCATAGTGTTGGGATTAGCGCTCACTATCGTGGGGGAGATCTTCCTTACCCCGTTGATGCGAATTCTTGGATCTACCGATACCATCCTGCCCTATGCGGAATCCTACGCCCGGTACATCCTCCTAGGAGCCCCCTACATGGCCGCTTCCTTTGTAATGAATGTGAACCTCCGATCAGAGGGAAGCGCCTTGCTGGGCATGATAGGTATCGCTAGTGGAGCGATTTTGAATATCGCTCTGGATCCCCTGTTTATGTTCGTGTTCGGAATGGGGATCGCGGGGGCTGCCGTTGCGACCATCCTGAGCCAGTTCGTGGGGTTTTTGATTCTCCTTTCCCACTATGTACAGAAACGAAGTGCTTTGAGGATACGACCCCGTCCTTTTAAACTCGATGGAAGCATCTATCTGGAAATCTTTCGTTCTGCATTGCCAACCCTATTCCGGCAGGGAGCCATGAGTCTTGCAACGATTGTTCTGAATAGCACTGCCAGTTTCTATGGGGATGCAGCCGTTGCAGGGATGTCGGTAGTAACCCGGATCATCCTATTTATCAATTCCATCATGTTGGGTTTTGGACAGGGGTTCCAACCCGTGGCAGCCTTTAATTATACCGCAGGCAGAAAGGATCGGGTTTATGAAGCCTTTTGGTTCTCCGTACGAACGGGGGCGATTTTTCTTTCTATATTTGCCGTGATAACAGGACTATTTGCTCCAACGATCATCCGTATCTTTCGAGATGATTCTGAAGTAGTTCGGATCGGAGCTTTTACTCTACGAATGCAAAGTATTTCCCTTCCTTTATCCGCTTTTATCATCATTTCCAACATGATGTTCCAGTATATCGGAAAACCAGAGAGAGCTTCGGTACTAGCTCTGTCGCGGCAAGGATTGGTTTTCATTCCCTTGATTCTTCTTCTATCCCGACTTTTTGGGCTTACAGGGATCCAGATCAGTCAGGCATTCGCCGACTTCATTACCTTCTTGCTCGCCCTCGCGCTTACCCGAAGCACCCTCCGATCTCTTCAAAAAGGGGGCGAGATTTTGCGTCAGAGGAGGGGAGCATGAAAAGACAGGAACCTACCGTCCTCCGGTTTGTTTCTATCCTATACCGGTACAGTCATATGCACATCGCTCGAGAATTGCAGCCTTTTGGCCTATCCTCTGGTCATCATCCTTTTCTGCTCGCTGTTTACCGTCATCCAGGGAACAGTCAGGATGCCATTGCTGAACACCTAGTGATCGATAAGAGTACTACCGCAAAAGCAATAAAAGTATTGGAAGAATCTGGTTTCATCTATCGGATAGTGGATTCAAAGGACAGACGGGCGCACAGAGTGTTTATCACCGAAAAAGGGAAGGAAATAGGAGCTATTCTGGACCAAATTCTATTGAAGTGGCAGGAAACCCTTTTCCAAGGCTTTTCCCCTGAAGAAAAACGGATTGCGAAGAATCTGGTGAAACGTATGGCCGAGAACGCTAAGCGTAAGGTAAGTCAATCGGAGGACAACTCAGCGTAGCTTGAACCGGATGGGATAGCGGTACCGTACCGCTACGGGAACTCCGTTTGCCTCCGCGGGCTGGCAGCGTACCCCTTCAAAGGCTTTTACGGCCGCTTCGGCAAACCCGTAGCCTGGATCCTTCAGTATCTCGATCTTCCGGATCACCCCTTGGCGGTCGATGAATAATTCCAGGTATACTACCCCTTCGATTCGCTGTCGGTTGGCTTGGGGAGGATACACGATTTTTTTTAGCACTTGTTCTACCGGAATTCTTGGGGGAACGGAAATCTTATGTGCGGGCAGGTACTCGATTCCATCACTTGGAAGGGGAGGAGATACCCCATTTGACGGAACAGGAGGTACTAAGGGCGGAGGGGAGGATATAGTCGGTTCTGGTGGTACGGGCTTGTCGGTTTCTTCGATTCGTTCGGTTGTTTTTTCCGGAAGGGAGGGCTTAAGAGGAACTGATTCCACGGGAGGAGGAGGGGGCGGTGGCTCCATTCGGCGGACAGGGGAAGGGGAGTACACTTCGATATCTACCAGCTTGAATACAGAAGGATCTTCCCGAAACTCTCGAGTTCCTTCCGGAAGATAGAGAAAAAAGAATAGAATTATATGCAAGACAATAGCAAATAGGAGAGACAGAATAGAAACAGTGCGTAGCCGCCACTTCTTCATTATGGCTTCTTCTCCCGAATTACTAGAGATACCACTCTATGCTGCAGTCGTTGTAGAATTTCCATAACTCCATGTACGTATCGATAAGGGGTATCCCTATCGGCTAGAATATGGATCCGTAGGGAAGGATTTTGCTGGATTCTTTCTACGATGATTCCTTCTATTCCGGTAATGTTATACCGAAATCCTTGTACGAAGGTAGCTCCGGTTGGATCGATCCAGATTTCTAGGTTCTTATCTCCATGAGTCGTCTCTATGGTCTCCGCCTCTGGATAGCGGATAGGGATCTCCCTTCGGTAGTTGATTAGGCTGATCAGGAGGATAAAAATTAGCAGAAGGAAGGCGATGTCGGACATAGCACTGATGGAAACAATCGGTCTTCTTCGGATCCTGCGTTGAATTTTCATGCTCTATTCCTCTCCTTTACCTGACAGTTTCCATAGAGAAGGAGAAGTTATCGACATCCAATGTACGGACTAAATCCACGATATCTACGACCTTCTGGTAGGGAGTATCCGGATCTATCCGTAGGGCAAAGGTCATATTAGGCCGATTCTGTCGGAAAGCAAAAGCTTTTTTAGTTAGGTCCTGTAAAGTGATGGGTTCCCCATTCATCCGTATTGTTCCCACCGAGGTAAGTTCCACCCTCAACAGATCCTGCCTCTGAACGACCCGTTTGGAATCTGGAGAAGGTAATCCTAGCAGAAATCCTTGATTCACATTGAATACGGCGATCACGATGAAAAAGATAATGAGAAGAAAAGCTAGGTCGCTCAAGGTTCCAGATTCTCCAATATCCGGCCCCCTTCGCCTGCGAATCGAAATCCTCATGTGAGGCGTCCTTTTAAAGAAGCATCTTCTGTACTTGGAGCATCCGGCTTAAGAGTGGCTAATCGTATCTCTTCCCCACTAGGCGCGGATCTACCTGACTTTAGCCGGAGTAAAGAAATAATGATTTCATTCCCCGCTTCCTCCACGGAAGCGGCAAAGCGGTCCACGACATGAACGAAGATGTTATAGCCTGCTATAGCTGCTATAGCAATTGTTAACCCATACGCAGTAGTGATGAGGGCCTCAAAGATCCCTCCTGCCACCAATTGAGCGTTCACATCCGCTGCCTGTGCAATGTTCCGGAAGGCAGTGATCATTCCCGACACCGTACCTAGGAATCCAGTAATTGGGGCAAGGGATCCGATGGCGATGAGCAGGTCGAACCCTTTTTCCAGGGCCTGTATCTGTTTGCCTGCGGCGGCTTCCATAACCCGTTCGATCCGATGCTCCCCCAGATCAATAGATTCTAAGGCAGCTAAGAAGATAGGCGCTGCTACTGTTCGTTTAGGGGCTTCCCGACAAATAGAAAGGGCCTCTTCCCAATTCCCATTCCGAAGGGCAGCAAGGATTCTTTCCGCTAATTTCTGTACATTCAATCGGTGTATTAGGAGGTAGATGGATCGCTCCAGGATTAATGCTACCGCGGCCACTGAAAACACCAGTAATGGCCACATGGCCCAGCCGCCAAGAAGGAACAGGTCTTTCATACTTAATTGCATGGTTTTTATTCTCCTTTCATTCCTCAGATGGTACGAATTGGAATTCCTCTTTACCCAGTTGCTGATTGATGTGTGATAGGTTCAACAGGGAGAGGAAGAGACCTGGGGTTTCTTCAACATCCGTATCGCTTTTTTCTTTTACTCCCCTTTCCGTACTGACTTCCTGGCTTACCCTTGCCAGAAGTCTTTGGATACGCGCTTGTACTCGACGCGTGCCTTCCTCCCCCAGATAGTATCGATCGAAGAAGCGCACCTCACCAAATTTTACCTCTCCGATTCCCAATGGATCACGGAGGGTCGCCCACCACCCAAGGTACTCCCGCCTAAAAAGAAGGGTGCCAAACGCTTCCGCTTCTCCCTCAGTCCAGCCATTGTTCCAGTTATCGAAGATCTGAACCGCATGGATCTGGAGAAGCAATTCGGCGGGTCCGTAGAGAGCTAAGTTTCCTCTAAATCGAAGGGCAGGGAGAAGGGGTGAACTCAGTTCTACTTCCCCGATTAGGGACTCGAGATCGCCCATCGAGATCCGAAGGGACAGGGCAGGGCCTCGACCATCGGAGGAAACCCCCGCGAACCATCGGGGGAATCCGCCTGTTTGATTCTCTGTGGCTTTTCGGATCACAAGCCGATTTTCCGTATCAATAAACGAGGGTCCTCCGGAGGACAGGGTGGTACAGGATAGTAGGATTGCGAAGAAGTATACGAGGCTTCCAAATACCACCGTTGGTATCCGTTCTAACACCTTCCCTTTCACCGATTTTCGTGCTTCCAATCTTTGTTTATCTGCCATCGCTCTTTTTACTTATACCATCCTCTTCATTTCTCGTGCACTTTTCTGTTATCCCAATGTACTTAGTACGGTACTCCAAACAGCCTAGAGAGGGTAGCCCGGGATCCTATCTCTTCAGTAGGACGCCCTATAGCCGATGCTGATAACGGGGAAACTGAACTGCTCTTCGGGTGAATCCGAATCTTCCCCGGTGTATCGATCGGTGGCGACTGAACCGCGACTATTCCTGAGCTTAGTGTACAAAGGCGATAAAATATCCTCTGCCCCTATATACAGTTCATGGTACACTTTAGATCCGTTCCGATAAAAGTGAAAGGATCCTTTTACATCCAGCGGGAGGATCCAGGAACGACGGTTCAGATCATCATAGTAAGACTTTCGGGTATACATTTCAGCTAACGTAGAGGAGCCATCCTGGTTCTCGAATCGGGCAAAAAACATCTCCTTGTCCCCAAAACGGGGTAACGGAGTCCCGGTGGCAAAGGAAAGACGGGTAGATAAGGTGAACCAGGTGTTTGGTTTGTAGTTCAACAATAGATTCAGACTATGGAACCGATGAAACAGCGGATAGTACCATCGTCCCCGAGGTTCGCTTGCGTTCTCTTCCACGATGCCATCGGTTTCAGGGTTTTTATACCGGGCCACGATGAAGGAGTAGCTCAGCATACCATCGAAGTCTCGGGAAGTTCGACGATCCAATAGGATATCGAACCCTCCCGCGTGGCCTATCCCATCGTTGTGGACTCGAACCTTCAATTCCCGGCTACCGGCAGTTTCGTTCGAAGGTGCCAGGTTATAGTAGAAGCGATCGAACAGGTACTTATAGTAGGTTTCGACCTTCAGCCGGAATCCTTCTCCCCACTGGATTTCCCCTCCCAATACAGAAGTGAAACTCTTTGGTATCTTCACGTCGTAATCGGTAAGCCCCATATCCCTGGTAATCAGAAGGCTTTCAAAAGGAACCTTGGAAAAAATCCCACTGCCTGCGCTGAGGGTAAAGGGAATTGTATCAAAGGGGGTATAAGTAACCAGGAGGCGAGGCCCTAGATCAGGAAGCGTGTTTAGGGTAAAGTTCCCTTCACCCCTAAAGTACCCGTGGTCAAACCGTAGCCCTCCTTCTATGTTTAGTCGGTCTGGTACCCAGACATAGGAACTCCCTATGTAGAGAAAACTCACTAGGATATCGTTGTTTTCCGCGCGGGTCGAATAGGAGTCCCTCCGATATACGGGCGTTCCGTCGGACAAGTAGGAGATCCCCCAGATGTTTCCCGACGAATCGTACCGAAAAAGGGAGAGGTAGGAGCCTGCACCTGCCTTTAGGGTTAGCCCTTCATGCCAAAAGTAATTCGCATCCATCCTAATCTGGATATGGTGGAGCGCAGTAGAGGAAGAGAAATCGCTCTCTGCGTCCACGGTGAAGGAATCCCCTTTCTGAACTCCCAGTAGAGCCCCGAAGCGATCCACGAACGCGTCCGAATAGAATCGCGTACCCTTTTCCAGGAAGCTTCCGTCCGCTTTGGATACCCAGTTCTCGTACCCCAGTAAAGCCTTAAGGGACAGTTTATCTCCGGGGAGCCATTGAATGGTCCCATGGAGAAAAGCGTCCCAGTTGGTCCACTGGAAGTCGAAGGTGTTCTGGATTTCTTGGGATAGATCGATACTGGGATCCAACGCCTTGATTCCAATTCCATCCTGACCCGCGAATCCATTGAGCTGTACATAGAGTTCCCTTTGGGGACTATAGAATCCCTTCAGGTAAAAATCATAGATGTAGGGCACCCGGGAAAAGGTAACCCCCTGCTCCTCAAGGAAATTACCCGTAAGGGCAAATACTAGGTCATAGTGAGTAACGCGGCTCCCCACTAATAATCCTGCTCGATTGTCCTGTAGTAGGGGAACCTGCACATACCCTTCGAGGGTAGATATAGAAGTGCCCACCTCCCATCGGAACCCTTCGTTGGGGGTTACTAGGTGCATATCCAAAAGCCCACTAGTTGCCTGCCCATATTCAACAGGAAAAATCCCAGCGGATAGTTTCACGGAGTCAATAATTCGAGGGTTGAAGATGGAAATCATCCCTCCCCAGTGGTAAGGGTATTTGATTAGGGCTCCATCCAATACATGGGTAAGTCCATCAGGTTCTCCTCCTCGGACAGAAAAGTAGGGGGTGTATCGGCCAGCGTAGATAACGCCGGGCAGGAGCCGGACAGTGTTCATCACGTCTTCCATGATTCCGATCTGCGCGGTCTCTTTCACGGTATCCCTATGTACGGCAACGGAAACCCCAACCTGTTCGTCTGTACGACCTATCGCCGGGGCTTCCACGATAAGTTCCTCCGCTTCCAAGACACCTGCCACTCGTAGGGTAACCTCGAACTCCTTCTCCTTAGCGCCTACCTGAAAGGGAATCCGTCTTTCCT
>Ga0067045_1001684_pt1 | contig 19500 bp, 20 predicted proteins | sample TerdegcTABiofilm_FD_59184 | JGI IMG/M metagenome (GOLD analysis project Ga0067045, IMG submission 59184) | Combined Assembly of (Gp0054472, Gp0054536) Wastewater bioreactor microbial communities from Singapore -Terephthalate degrading... | reverse complement strand
TGGCTGAGGAAAGGGGACACACCTCCGAACAAGGAATGGGGACACACCTCCTTCGGAGGAATGTCCCCGATTGGAGAAGCCTATCTTTGGGGCCGGAGGAATGTCCCCGATTAGGTGGGCCGAACATGAGCCGCGTTGTAAGCCTACAGGTCATTTATTCCGACTAACGCCATGCTTTCCAAAAGACCGGCTTTATTAAACACTAACTTTTTTTGTGAGCCTTTCGGGAATCAAGTCATTCACGATCAGGTCTTCGTAGCTTTCCCGCCGGATAATCAGTTCAGCACGGCCTTCCTTGACCAGCACCATTGCCGGGCGCGGTAAACGGTTGTAATTCATGGACATGGAGTAGTTGTATGCGCCCGTGCAAGACACGGCCAGGATGTCGCCCGGCTCGGCCGGGGGCAATACGATATCCCAGATCAACATATCTCCAGATTCGCAGCACTTTCCGGCTACCGAGACTAGTTCCGACGCCTGCTGTCCGATTTTACCGGCCAGGCAGGCTTCATAACGGGCCTGGTACAAAGCCGGCCGGGGGTTGTCGCCCATTCCGCCGTCCACTGCCAGGTACTTGCGAATGCCGGGAATATCTTTAATAGCCCCCACAGTATACAAGGTAGTACCGGCCGGACCGCTGATCGAACGGCCCGGTTCCACTATTATCTTAGGCGCCGGGAAACCATATTCAGCCGCTTTTTCCAGCACCGCGCGCATCAGTACTTCAGCGTAATCCTGCACCGGGCGCGGCTGATCACCTTCCGCATAGTAAACCCCCGAGCCCGCCACCCAGGTCCAGCACTTCCACACTGCAGCCTGTTTCTTCGATAACCCTTTTTACAAACGCCATCATTACTTCTGCCGTGTGAGAATAAGAATCCAACTCGAAGATTTGAGAACCAATATGGCAGTGCAAACCCTTAAACTTTATCTTTTCAAACTTTAAAGCACGTTTTACCGCTGCCATCGCCTGGCCGTTTTCAATTACCAGGCCGAATTTGGTGTCGATTTGCCCTGTCCTGATATATTCAGTGGGTATGCGCCTCTACTCCGGGGGTTACCCTGAGAATCACCGCAACAGTTTTACCGGCCTTTCCGGCCAGGTCGTTCAATAATTCCAACTCGCATAAATTATCCACCATAAAATAGCCTATTCCCGCTTCCAATCCCATAGTTATTTCAGCGAAAGACTTGTTGTTACCGTGAAAATATATGTGTTCAGCCGGAAAACCCGCTTTAAGCGCGGTAAACAGCTCCCCGCCTGAAACAACGTCAAGCCCAAGACCTTCCTCATCCACCATCCGGCAAACGGCGAGGCTCAACAGGGTTTTCCCCGCGTAAACTACCCCGGCCCCATACTTAAGGGTGAAAGCACGGTAATAATCACGGCAATTCTGCCGGAAACACATTTCATCCAGCACATAAAGAGGCGTGCCGAACTCCCGGGCCAGGTCCACCGAATCACAGCCGCCTATTTCAAGATGCCCTTTTTCATTAACTCGCATAGTACCGTTCAGCTTCATAATCAACCTCCAGGATAAATAAAAAGCGGCCCTGGTTAAATGCCGGAAGGCCGCAATTTTTCTTCCGCTAACTAAATAATCATTATAAAATATAATACATCATGCAATTACCATAAGTTCCAAAAAATCAAGTATTCAGACGCCCATGAAGCTTCGCTTCACCATCAGATGGATGAAAATGGTAAAGATTTATTTTCAGGGCAGAAGTTTTTTCGGAAATATCACCTTATCTAAGATCAGTGCGCCTTCTGCCATGACTCCTGAGTAATTACAAGATTTTAAACTTTTGGCAACTGCTCCAGAGCTTTTTTCAGGTTGTCCTCCGGCAAAGGATAATCTTCCAGTTTCCCGGCCAGGTAAGCGTCGTAAGATGGTAAATCCAGCAGTCCGTGGCCGCTTAAGTTAAATAGTATGGTCCTGGCTTCGCCGGCTTCCCGCGCCGCAATAGCTTCTTCCATTGCATGGTGGATGGCATGTGAAGATTCAGGAGCAGGTACAATACCTTCACACTTGGCAAAAAGAACGGCGGACTTAAAAACAGCCGTTTGCCCGTAAGCGCGTGCCTCGGCTATACCGTCGTGAACAATCTGACTCACAAGCGGCGAGTCACCATGATATCTTAAGCCGCCGGCATGGATCCCCGGAGGCATAAAGTCCTTGCCCAAAGTATACATCCATAAGAGCGGTGTGAATCCGGCCACATCCCCGAAGTCATAACCGTAGTGCCCACGCGTCAAAGTCGGGCAGGAACTGGGTTCAACAGCCACGAGCCGCACCTTCGCGCCATTTACAATCTTATCGTGGGCAAACGGGAAAGCGATGCCCGCGAAGTTACTGCCGCCGCCGCAGCAAGCAATGACCACGTCAGGATAAGCGTCTGCCTTGGCAAGCTGTTCCTTGGCCTCAAGGCCGATAACGGACTGGTGCAGGGTAACGTGATTCAAGACACTGCCCAGAGCGTAATTTGTATCATCTCGTCCGGCCGCGTCTTCCACCGCTTCGCTGATAGCAATACCCAGGCTCCCCAGTGACTCAGGATCTTTCTCCAGGATTTGCCTGCCGGAATTAGTAAGATTACTGGGGCTGGCAATGCAATCAGCGCCAAAAATCTCCATCATTGAACGGCGGTAAGGTTTCTGGTGATAGCTTACTTTTACCATGTAAACTGTGCATTCCAAACCAAAGAAGTTGCAGGCCTGAGACAGCGCGACACCCCACTGGCCGGCCCCTGTTTCGGTAGAAAGGCGCTTGATTCCCTCAACCTTATTGTAATAAGCCTGGGCAACAGCGGTATTGAGCTTGTGGCTGCCGGCCGGACTTACCCCTTCATATTTATAATAAATCTTCGCCGGTGTGTCCAAAGCCTTTTCCAGCCGGCGCGCCCGGCAAAGGGGAGACGGCCGCCAGAGCCTATAAATTTCTTGCACCTCTTCCGGTATTTCAATCCAGCGCTCCTGGCTTACCTCTTGTTTGATCAAGCCCATCGGGAAAATAGGGGTCAAGTCTTCCGGCCCGGCGGGCTGCTTGGTCGCGGGATTCAAGGCGGGCTTGGGTAAATTGGGCATGTCCGCCTGGATATTATACCATTTTTCCGGCATTTCTTTTTCACTGAGTAAAATTTTAGTTTCACTCATCTCACCTGTAACTCCTCTCTCCTCTTGGTTTAAGTATCGTTCTTTTATTACAAACACTAAAAATATTTTAGCTTAATGTGACACATTGCGCAAGATTATTCATCTTTTTTTAACTTATCTTTTCTTCCTTGCTTGCGGCGTTGCTCCATTTACCGCAGCGGTCGCCCCAGCGGGCGATGATGCTTCCCTGCTCGGCTACTTCCACTACTTCACACATATTGGGGCACCCGGAACATTCAAAGCTGCCGGTTTTAAATACTGAATCCGCCACGCTGAAACCTTTAAAACGGCTCGGGCCGGTCCGCGCCACCGCTTCACGGGCCAGCAGGGCAGCCCCGACCGCTCCCATCACGTCGAAGTGTGAAGGTACTGTAACGGGTAATTTCAGCGCTTTTTCAAAAGCTTTGGCCATCCCCACATTGGCCGCCACACCACCCTGGAAAACCACCGGGGGCAGAATTTCCTTACCTTTGCCGACATTGTTCAAATAGTTGCGCACCAGCGCTTCGCAAAGGCCGGCCAGAATGTCCGGCAGGCCGCATCCCATTTGCTGTTTGTGAATCATATCCGACTCCGCGAAGACAGCGCAACGTCCGGCAATCCGTACCGGTGACTCCGCCTGCAAAGCGATATCGCCAAATTGTTCTATCGGTATATTCAGCCGGGCGGCCTGCTGGTCGAGGAAAGACCCTGTACCCGCGGCGCAGACGGTATTCATGGCAAAGTCAGTCACTACACCATTGCGTAAAATAATTATTTTTGAATCCTGCCCGCCGATTTCTAAAATAGTCTGCACCCCCGGCACCAGCAACAAAGAAGCAACGGCATGGGCGGTTATTTCATTTTTTACCGCGTCGGCACCCACAAGCACCCCGGTGAGATACCTGCCGCTGCCTGTAACACCCGCCCCCCTCACTTTCACGCCGGAAGGCAGGCGCCCGGCTAATTCTTTCAATCCTTTCTGAACTGTGGCGATGGGCTGTCCCTGCGTCCTGAGATAGATTGCTTCACGTACTATTCCGCCTTCATTAAGAAAAACCAAGTTAGTGCTTACTGATCCAACGTCAATACCTAAATATCCCTTCATCTACAGACACAAACCTCCCTGGTTTCCTTTCTCCTTGCCAACAAATCAATAAAAGCTTCAAGCCTGGTCTGCAGGCCGGCCTCACCCGTATGTTCGTCCATAATCAGAGTCAGCAACGGTATGCCGTAATCGGCGCCCACGTCCGGCAGGATGCTTTGGGCGACTATTTCAGGCATGCACGTAAAAGGATAAACCTGAATCAAACCGTCATATCCCGCCAAGGCATAGTTGACGGCACTGCCGACCGTCTCCTGGCCGTGGCCGCCGACAAAATGACACAGGTACGGGCTGGCTGAAGAGCAAGCTTCTTTACTGGAACGGAGACCTTTTACCAGCCCTAATAACAAATGGTCGTTCACCCATTCACTCAGGTAGATCGAACGGTCCACTTCAACTCCAAGCTGTCCAAGTTGTTTTTCCAGCCGGTGATTTGAAAAGGGTTCCAGCAGGGTATAAATCTCACCGATAATACCGATTCTAACAACCGGCCCGCTGTGTTTCCGCGCCACCCCGGCCATGAGCGAGCCGGCCTTTTCTCTGGCCTCTGCCAGTTCACCTAGGGAAGAAGCGGCGTCTATCAGTTTTAACGCCTCGTTATAGGCGTGGTCTGTATCACCCGCTCTCAATTCTCTGGGCCGGGCTTGAAACGCCGCTTTTTCCACCTCGTCCACAGCCAGCGCTTTCCGGTAACCAAACCGGACGGCCTGGATCACCTGCCACCAGGACCTGCTGCCGGTTATCCTCTTAATGTTGACAATTAATTCAGAGATATTTTTTTCCGGCGGTTCAAGTACGATTAACTGCATGTCACAACCGATATCCTTCAAGATAGCGTGCTCAATCTGGGCGTAATATCCGAAGCGGCACGGGCCGCACCCGCCGGCCATAATTATAGTGTCGGCGCCCATTTCGCGGGCTTCTATAAAGTTTCCCAGGTTTAACTTCAGCGGCATACAGGCAAATTCAGGACCGTGCTTGACACCTAGATTTAATGTCTTTTTACTTGAAGGCGGCGGTACCACCACATCCAATCCCAGGTACTGAAGCATAGCTTTTATTGGAATATAAAGGTTACCCATATGTGGAAATGTTACGCGCATTAATTTACCTCCGTATCTATATAGAATACTTTCGGAAAGTCCTACCGTTTGTCATTGCGAGCGTTAAGCGAAACAATCTCTGGCTCTTACCCCCGCTTTATACTGTGAGATCGCCACGTCGCTTTCGCTCCTCGCGATGACAGAACGGTCTTTACAAACCGACTTTCCGAAATTACTCATATACCGGCTGTTTCGGCCTTTTTCCACCGCACCATGTCTAAAAAAGCCTCTAATCTGGTTACTATACCGGCCTCCCCGGTATGTTCGTCAAGGGTGAGGTTCAAAAAAGGCGCGCGCAGTGCGCGGGCATAGCGCTCAATCAATTCGCCGGTCATGGAATCAGGCCCGCACCCGAAGGCAGCCACATGCACCATACCGTTTATATCCGGCCGGTCAAGGTAGTGAAAAGCGGCTCCGATCATGCGTTGACCGAGACTCCAAAACATTTTTTTCGGCAGTCTGGCCGCGTTGAGCCTCATGATTTTTTCCGGTACGTGTTCCGCGGTGGAAACGGCCGCGCCCATCGCTTTGAGACGTCCGATCAGATTCATGCTGATATAAGGATCATAGATGTTATACGGGTGGGCGATTACGGCCACATTCAATTCGGCCGGATAATGCAGGGGTTCATTACCGACCTTGTTTTCTAAAACCGCTAAAGCCTCGGCGGGCATCAATCCCAACTGCAGCAAGCGGGAATACTTTTGCTGGATTTTTACGGAATTGCGGTAAGCTCTCCATATTTTTAGCTTATTACCAGTAAAAAGACTGCCAGCCTTATTTATCACCGTGTATAAATCTCTGTTTTTTCTGTACAGGTTGACGTCAACAATTATTAATTCAGGTAGGCCGTTCAGCCGGCGGATCATATCGGGCAGTCCGAGAAACTTCGGGCAAATATACTTGCGGTTTTCTACACTTACCATTCTAGGCAAAAAAATAAAATCAATCTTCCCGGCAAGGTCCAGCACATGGCCGAAGAACAGCTTTACCGGCAGGCAGACCTCATCCACAGCGTGTTTTAATCCCTGGGCCAGTGTTTCCCTCGTCGACGGGGATGAAAGTACCACTTCAGCGCCCAGTTCCTCAAAAAAAGTCCGCCACATCGGGTAATAATAGTAGTATAGAAGCGCCCTGGGAATACCAACCTTCAATTACATTTACACTCCTTTCTTACCAGGCCCTATCCTCTTGGCCGAAAAGTCAGGGCCGCCAGGTAACCAAACACCACTGCCGCGGTAATACCCGCCGCCGCCGCGGCAACCCCTCCGCTGAAAGCGCCCAACAGTCCGTTTTGCTTTACCCCGTTCAGCGCGCCCTGGGCGAGCAGGTGACCAAAGCCGGTTAAAGGTACGGTCGCCCCGGCTCCCGCCAGGTTCACCAGAGGCTGGTACAACCCGACAGCGCTGATTACCGCGCCGACGCTGACAAAAGTCACCAGCACATGGGCAGGCGTAAACTTATAACTGGTAAGATCCATCAACAACTGGCCGATTACACAGAGCGCTCCGCCGATTACAAAAGCCCAAAAAAATTGCATCTTGCAACCCCCTATCTCATTTCAATTACTACAGCATGCCCGATCCCCGGCACAGTTTCCCCCTGCTGTACGCTGCAAGGGCTTAACAGCGCCCCGGTGCCGATTCCAAGCAGGCGTTTATATTTTCCCGATTTGAGGCTATCGATCAAGTAGCCGCATGTGACTGCCGCCGAACAGCCGCAGCCGCTTCCCCCGGCGTGGACATCCTGCGCGGCGCTGTAAATTAGAATGCCGCAATCTGTAAACCTGTCTGAAATATTATATCCGTATTGCGTGACAAGCTGTTCGGCGAGTATTTTGCCGTAGGCGCCCAGGTCGCCGGTTATAATAAGATCGTAATAATCAGGCTGACGCGCGGTATCCTGCAAATGGTATGTTATTGTATCCGCCGCCGCCGGCGCCATGGCGGCGCCCATGTTCATCGAGTCCCCCTGGCCCAGGTCGACAACCTTGCCGATGGTGGCATGAGTGATCACCGGCCCGCTCCCTTCCCTGGCCAGCACGGCCGCGCCGGCACCGGTTACTGTCCACTGGGCGGTCATGGGACGCTGGTTCCCCAATTCGGTCGGGTATCGATACTGTCTTTCAGCTGTATTGTAATGGCTGGAAGATCCCACTATGACTTTTTCGGCAAACCCGCCGTCTATCAGCATGGCTCCCAGCGCCAGGCCCTCATACATGGTAGAACAGGCGCCGTAAAGCCCCAAAAAAGGTATGCCTAAAACTCTCGCGGTAAAATTCGCGGTAATAATTTGATTAAGCAAATCGCCCGCCAACATAAAATCAATATCTTTCACTTGCAAGCCAGCCTTTTCCAAGGCTTTTTGCATGGTCTCCTGCAACATCCGCTGCTCGGCCTTTTCCCATGTTTTTTCACCGTAATAAGAATCCTTAACCACCTGGTCAAATGTTTTTCCCAGAGGTCCCTCGCCCTCCAGGTATCCAACAATTGAAGCGGTTGATATAATTACGGGCGGATTTTGAAACCATACTGTCTGCATTCCATTTTTTTTTGGCGCTGTCAATTTCCCAACTCCTATTCAGGTAATCAGGAGTCAGGAGTTACTTAGAAATTCAGGTAATCAGGAGTCAGGAGTCAGAATTCAGAATACTTAAACATAAATAAAACTTTCTTTCATTCTGGCTCCTTCTCCTGACTTCTGACCCTGACTCCTGTCTCCTGACTACTTTTATTATCTAAAGAAGTAATACAGCACACCGACTATCCAGGCCGTAACAATACCCCAAACCAGCACCGGTCCGGCAATAATGAAGAGCCGCGCGCCGACGCCGAAAACCAGCCCCTCGGCCCGGTACTCCATTGCCGGGGCAACCATCGAGTTGGCAAAACCGGTGATCGGGACAATGCCGCCGGCCCCGCCGAACCTGCTGACTTCGTCGTACACACCAACGCCGGTGAGAAAAGCCGCCAGAAAGACCAGCGTAGTAGAAGTCGCCGCCCCGGCTTCATTGACACTTAGACCGCGGGCCAGGAAAAAATTAAGGATGAACTGACCCACTAAACAGATCAAACCGCCTACCACAAACGCCCAAAAAACATTTCTGAAGATCCTGGGCTTCGGCGCGCTTTCTTTAACCATCTCCGTATAACGCTGTTTTTGTTTGAGCGATGCCATTAAATTGTCCGGCATTCCTTTCACCCCGTAGCTTATAGTTACCAACTCAAATCTTCCTTATACAAAAAGCTGCTGACCACCAGTCAGCAGCCTGGAGAAACCGCAGTATCCCCGCTGTCTTAATCAGTATGGGCAATTTTAACGTTGGCCTTGTATTCCACCAACTGCCCGTTTTCAACGTTGGCAGTAAAATTGACCACTTCCACGCCTACGATATTCTTCCCGTATCTTGAGGCCTCCGTAATGGCTGACTGCACGGCGCCCTTCCAGCTATCGGGAGATTCACCCACCATTTCAGACACTCTAACGTGCAACCGTCATCCCTCCTTATATTTTTCATAGCAATTATATTATGCCTACTATACTGTTTTTTATACGTTTTCTCAGCCACTCTTTTCCATTAATTCTTTAAGTTTCTTCAAGGCCTGTCTTTCCAGACGCGATACCTGCACCTGCGACAGTCCCAGTTTTAACGCGATGTCCGACTGAGTTTTATCCTCAAAAAACCGCCAGGCTATAATCATCCTGTCCCTTTCAGGAAGGTTATTCAAGAGCTCTTTCACGGATATCCTGTCCAGCCAGGGCTCGTCCCCGTCTTCCTTGTCTTTAAGCTGGTCCAATAGATAGATCGGATCGCCGTCATCCTGGTGGAGAGTCTCATAAATCGACGCGGGCATTTGAGCTGCTTCAAGCGCATTGACAATTTCTTCTCTGGAAAGACCCATGTCCGCGGCTATTTCTCCCACCGACGGCTCCCGGCCCAACCTCGCGGTGAGGATATCCCTGACCTGCTGGATCTTATAGGCTATTTCCTTAACCGAACGGCTGACTTTTACCGGACTGTCGTCCCTTAAAAATCTCCTGATCTCACCGACGATCATCGGTACGGCATAAGTTGAAAATCTAACCTCATAACTGGGGTCGAACTTATCTATCGCTTTAATCAGACCGATGCAACCGATTTGAAAGAGATCTTCCAGTTCGTAACCACGGTTCTGAAAACGCTTGACCAGATTAAACACCAGCTTCAAGTTGCAATTTACCAGCCTGTCCCTGGCATAACCGTCACCCGCCTTAGCCTTGCCAAGCAGCTCTTTCATTTCCTTATCTTTCAGCAACGGAAAGCGGGGCAGGTTCATTTCAACCAGCCTGCCACTCATTTTTTCATCTCCTGCCTATTGCTCCGTGCCAACCTGCATCACTCCGGAACCGCATCTTTTACTCATCGTTACGACAGTACCGTGTCCAGGAGTTGAGTCCACCTTAAAACTGTCCATAAACGAACGCATAAACATAAAACCCAGTCCTAACCGTTCAGTGTCGGTAGAAAAAGCAGGCTGGAGAGCCTTATCGATATCTTCAATTCCCCTACCGTCATCTTCAACCCTTACTTCAAGGGTATCCGCCGTCAATGCGGCATATATTCTAATAAACCGATCCGGAGCATTTTCATAACCATGGATAATAGAATTACCCACCGCTTCGGATACCGCTACTTTTATTTCTTCCAAATCGGACAAGGTATAGTCGATTTGCGAAGCAAAAGCGGCAACAGCCACCCGGGCAAAAGCCACGTTGGCGGGTATACTTAAAAATTCCAATTTCATTTGATTGATCAACCGCAAAATATTACCCCCTAACCGATATTCTCCAGCGCGACTGCTTCACCGGGAAACTCGTCCATAATCCGGAGCAGTCCCGATAGTTCCAGGATCCTGCGCACTTGCGGCTGCGGCTCAACAATACAAACTTTACCGCCTGTTCTTTTTATTCGCTTGTAACGTCCGAGCAGCACCCCTAATACGGAACTATCAATAAAGGATACCCCTGCTAAATTTAGAATAATGTTTCTAACCGGTTGATTGTCGAGAGCTTCATCTAAAGTACTCCGCAAGTGATCGGCTATACCCAGGTCAAGGTCCCCTTTTAAACGAACAATCAATGTATCTTGTAATTGCTCAAGCTCCAAATGTACAGGCACCACCTTTTCATAGAACATATCTTATTGCTAAATCTTACCAAATATATTTTGAAAAGGCAAGCCGTCTTAAAATATAAAAAAGGCCCGGAGTCAACCCGCGCCAGATTATCTTACCTGATAAATCTTAAAGCAACATTATGATTGAGGTACTTAGTAGTCATAATTCAGTAGTCTTAAATTCAAAATAATTCGAGACGATAAACCATTCACTCATTCTGACTTCTGAATTGTAACAAATCGACTTTATTTTAATCTAAAAAACGTGATTGATTACCCGTTTGATCTGTTGGAGCACGGTTGCCTTTGGTACTTCACTCACGGCCACTAATTTGACCCGCATGACCTCCTGGCCGCCTTTGGTAACAACATAAGCTCCCACTTCCTGTCCCTTTCGCACGGGCGCGTCCAGGCGGTCCGGCAGTTCAACCCGTGATTCAAAGCCCTTTTCTTCTCCCTTAAGAACCACTACGCTAACCTTTTCAGCAGTTTGGACCTCCACCTGGTCAACTTGCCCCTTGCCTACTTTTACAGTGCCCACATTGGCACCCTGTTCGGCAATTTTTACCGCTTTATACCTGGCGAACCCGTAATCCAGCAATTTCGTCGACTCGCGGAAATGGCTTCCCGGCTCAGGCGTACCCAATACTACACAGATTATTCTCAAACCGTCCCTTTCGGCCGAGGAAGCCAAACAGTACCTCGCCGCTTCTGTCCAGCCGGTTTTACCGGCATCTGCCCCGTCGTACCACCATAACAGCTTGTTTGTGTTCCACAGCTTGAACGCCCCGCCTCTCAGATCCGATTCTTTCATAGACGTTATTTTCCTGAACAACGGGTACTTTAATCCTTCCTTTAAAATAACAGCCATATCATAAGCGCTGGTATAATGGTTATCAGCAGTCAGGCCATGACAGTTGACAAAATTTGTGTTCACCAGGCCCAGATCTTTGGCTTTATCGTTCATAGCCTGTACAAAAGCTTCTTCACTGCCCGCTATATGTTCCGCAACAGCCACGCTCGCGTCATTTGCCGATTGCAAACCGATTGCCAGGAGCATTTCCCAGAGACTCATTTCCTCGCCCGGTTCGAGATATATTTGCGAACCGCCCATTTCCCAAGCGTTTTCACTGGTAACAACTTTATCGGTAAGCTTGAATTCACCTTTCTCCACTGCTTCCGTCGCCAGCAGAAGCGTCATTAATTTCGTGACGCTGGCCATCGGCAGCCGCTTATTCGGTTCCTTTTCGTAAATAATCTTGTTGGTTGTCGGCTCCAAAAGCACTGCCGCAATGGCAGTCGTTTCCGGAACAGCAGGCGCGGCAACTCCCAGCGCCGTTTTTTCCGCGCCAACGGCTCCGGAAGTCGCTCCGGCCGCCTGACCCGCGAAAAGAACTGCAAGTAAAACGAAAACTATTAAACTGATCAAGGCTTTTTTGTGCAAGATTACCATAACCCCCATTTCTTTCAGAATGTTTGTATAAATACGCTTTATAAGCAGGTTACTTTGTATTATGATACTCCGCCTTAAAGTTATGCGGCTGCGGTTTAGCCATTTTTTGCAAATATTTAAAACCGGATCATAGGTCCGGTTCCAATAAATTTCCGAGCTGTGACAAAATTTCTAGGTGACAGGGTTTCTTTCAACCCATTGGCTCGGCAGACATGCCGGGCGAACAAGAAAAGCCGCCTTTCGGGCGACTAAATTAAACAGTCATGTCTCCATTAAATCTTTATACTTTAATTACCTCATGTATGTAATTTATCGGCTCCGGTTCAGTGTCACTAAAGGAATACGCGTTTCTTACCGTATTTTCGGCTTCTTCACAATTCTCCAGGTCCGTGTGCAAAACACAAATAGTATCACCTGTATTGACTTTATCCCCTATCTTCTTGATCATGGTCAAGCCCGCGGAGTGCGTTATCTGGTCATCCTTCTTCTTTCGTCCCGCTCCCAGCAGCATCGCCGACACTCCCACGGCTTCGGCGTTGATAGCCGTCACATACCCCGCTCCCGCGACTTTAACTTCAAAATGATATTTTGCCTGCGGCAGTTTTTCAGGGTGTTCAATAACATCAGGGTTGCCGCCCTGCACTGTTACAAGCTGTTTCAGCTTCTCAACAGCTTTGCCGGATTTTATAACTTGTTCCAGATCACTATAAGCCCTGTCAAAGTCGGGATAAGCCCCGCCCAACACTGCCATATGCGCGGCTATGGTAAGGGAAACAACGGTCAGGTCGGGAGCGCCCCTGCCTTTCAATACTTCAATAACCTCTTTAACTTCGTTCGCGTTGCCGACCTCGCGCCCCAGCGGCTGGCTCATATCCGTAATAACAGCTATTGTCTTTCTGTTCAGGGCTTCGCCTATCTCAACCATCGTTTCCGCCAGTTCTTTGGCTTCGGACAGAGACTTCATGAAAGCTCCGGACCCGACTTTAACATCCAATACCACGGCATCGGCCCCAGAAGCAATCTTCTTGCTCATTACCGACGCGGCGATCAAGGGGACACTGTCCACTGTGGCGGTAACGTCCCGCAAGGCGTATATTTTCTTATCCGCGGGGGTCAGGTTCGCGCTCTGACCCGCTATCGCCATTTTGTAGGTATTCACGTTATAGATGAATTCATCCCTAGATAGCTCTGTTTTAAAGCCTTCGATAGATTCCAGTTTATCAATAGTCCCTCCCGTGTGACCCAATCCCCTGCCGGACATCTTGGCCACGCGGACACCTGCCGATGCAACCAACGGGATAATAATCAAGCTTACCTTGTCTCCCACCCCGCCGGTCGAGTGCTTGTCAACTTTAATCCCTTTGATTTCCGTTAGATCTATCTGATCTCCCGAATTAACGTAGGCGAGAGTAAGGTCCGCGATTTCCCTTTTATCCATGCCTTTAAAGCATATCGCCATGAGCAAGGCCGACATCTGATAGTCAGGTATTATCCCGGCGGTGTATCCTTCAACGATGAAATTAATCTCATCCCGGGTTAAATTTCCGCCTTGTTTCTTTTTATTAATCAGGTCAACGACTCGCAATCCGGTCACCTCACCTCATGCCAGAAGCTCTTGCCGGCTGTCAACTCAAGGCCAAAAATTTCAGCCACAGTCGCCGCCACGTCCGCGAAAGTCTCTCTCACCCCGAGGTTTACTCCCGCTTCGACCGCCTTGCCGTAAACCAGCAGGGGCACATATTCTCTGGAATGGTCGGTGCTGGGGGTGGTGGGATCACAGCCGTGGTCCGCGGTTATTATCGCCACGTCTTCCTCCCGCATGGCGCCGAGCAATTCGGGAACTCTCCGGTCCAGCTCCGCCAAAGCTTCAGCGTATCCCCGCGGGTCATTGCGGTGCCCGTAGAGCATGTCGAAGTCCACCAGATTGGTGAAGATCAAGCCCTCCTCCGGAGAACGCAGCAGTTCCAATGTCCGGTCAATACCTTCCACGTTACCCGTGGTAGGAACCGCGCGGCTGATCCCATCCCCCGCGAAAATATCATTGATCTTGCCTACAGCCGTAACCTTTATATTGTTCTCCACCAGCAAATTCAGAACAGTTTTGCCCGGCGGTTTTATGGAAAAATCATGCCTGCGCGCCGTCCTCCGGAAACTACCAGGTTCCCCAATAAACGGCCTGGCGATAACCCGGCCGACGGCATGGTTCCCAACCAGCATCTCCCGCGCGGCCCTGCACATTGAATAAAGTTCCTCGACAGGGATTATCTCTTCATGAGCGGCAACCTGAAAAACGCTGTCCGCGGAAGTATACACGATCGGGTAGCCGGTCTCCATGTGCTTTTCGCCCAACTCCTTAATTATCTCTGTACCTGAAGCCGCCTTATTGCCAAGCACCGGCCGCCCGATCTTTTTCTCATACATTTTGATTAATTCCGGCGGAAAACCATCCGGGTAGACCGGAAAAGGCCGCTCCAGGATTACGCCGGCCATCTCCCAGTGACCGGTGGTGGTATCCTTGCCGGCGGAACGCTCAGCCATGCGCCCGTAGGAAGCCGCTGGGTTTTGAACCGGGGGCGTCCCTTCAACATGAATGATATTGCCCAGACCAAGATGTCCGAGATTGGGCAGTTTAAGTCCGCCGACCGCTTTAGCCGTATTGGCGAGGGTATTGCTTCCGGCATCGCCGTAATCCCCGGCGTCCGGCAGTTCTCCCACCCCCACGCTGTCCATAATCAGCAACGCTACCCTCTTCACACGCACAGACTCATCTCCCTATTACTCAGTAATCAGTAGTCAGTAGTCAGTAGTTATAATGAGAGATGGTTTATCGTCTTAAAATATTTTGAATTCTGATCTGAAAATAACTTTTTACCATTTTCATTCATAAATAATAGTGAAGCGAAGCTTCATGGGTGTCTGAATACTGACTACTGAATACTGACTACTTAGCAGTTGCAATACCTTTATAAATCCGTTTATGCTCTCGGATGGCTGCGGTTGTATACTTCTTTCATCCTCTGTTTAGTTAAATGAGTATAAATCTGCGTTGTGCTGATATCCGCATGCCCCAACATTTCCTGAACTGAACGGAGATCCGCGCCGTTTTCCAGCAGGTGGGTGGCAAAAGAGTGTCTAAATGTATGCGGAGTAATCACCTTGTATATCTTAGCTTTTAAAGCATATTTTTTGATAATTTTCCAAAATCCCTGCCTGGTCAACCGCCGCCCGTGCTGGTTAACAAATAAGGCAGGGGTGGTACCGGCCTTTGTTAGTTTGCTCCTGCCCCTGGCCAGGTATTCTTTCAGGAAATGTACGGCCACGTCACCCACCGGCACGATTCGCTCCTTGGAACCTTTCCCAAAACAGCGAATAAATCCACTTTCAAGATTAATGTGTTCCATGTTCAGGGAAACCAGCTCCGAAACCCTGATCCCGGTGGCGTACAATAACTCCAGCATGGCTTTGTCCCTGATCCCCGGCGGCTCACTAATCAACGGCTGGCCCAGCAAGACGTCCACCTCTTCTACCGTCAATACTCTGGGCAGTTTCTGCACCAGTTTAGGGAATTCCAAGTCGGCAGTCGGATCCTTTGAGAGGATATTTTCGCTGACCAAATACCTGTAAAAAGATCTCACTGCGGCAAGGCGGCGCGAAATAGTTGCCGGAGAGCGGCCCTCCAACTGCAGCTGAAAAAGATACGACATGATCATATTCCTGTCCGCCTGTTCCAATGACTCCAACCCGCATTTCCGGCAGAACTCAAGGTAACCGTTCAGGTCGAGCCGGTAGGATACCAGTGTGTTTTCGGCAAGTCCACGCTCAACCGCGAGATGGTAGATATACTCATCAAGGAGCTCGATCATCTTATACTCACGCTCTCAAGAATAAATTTTCCCCAAACAAAAAAAAGTAGAGTCCTTTTACTCTACTTCCACACAAAACCAAATAATCCTTTTTACAATTATTAAAACACATAATCAGCCGCTATCTTGATTAATAGCGGCGTCAGGTATACTTCCACCAGGCCGGCTCCGGCGACACAAGCCGTAATAAAAATCATCATTCCGCTATAGGCGACAAAACTGGGCCAAACCAGTATTTTTGAGTTGTAAAATCTTTTGACCAACAGCCACGAAAAAGAAAGAGACGCCACCCCCGCGATCAACAGCGCCGGGACCATCAGGATATTATGAGGCAAGATGGCCGCAAAGGCTAACACCACGCCTTGAATACTTTTTTCCCTGGTCAGAAACTCGATTGCAAATCCCAAGGCAAACCCACGGACAAAAAGAATGGCCAGCACAACAGGAATGCCGATAACAGAAAGGCCGAGCAGATAAATAGCCGCAACCAGAATAATGCCGTAATAAAGGGCATCCCTGGTCGCTTTCGAAAAATCTATTTCCAGCATACCCGCCTGTTGTAAAAAATTATCCAGTTCGAAGTTCAACTGTTCTGTTTGATCGGTCTGTAATTTTTGAACCCCGGCGAAACCGGCCGCCAAGCCCAGAGAGAACACAAATAGAACAATCATATAGACCAGCCACTGCCGCCGTAGAGAAGTTCTCCAAAGCGCGAGAAACGATTTGACCACAACCGTCCCACCTCTCACCACCCTGTCCATGCTTATTTTTATGGATCGGCCACGTTTTTTATGACTGGATCACTGCGCATATTATTTTCCAACGAAACATAGATATAGGTATTTACCCCTATCCAAAGAAAGGAGAAAAAAGAAATGCGGTTATATACCCAGCGGAAAGGTATTTTCATTTGCGGGAAAATAAAAGACGCCCGGTTGTTGTTGGCTGAATATGCCCTTATGTACCGGACAGTCCGGGAAATGATCGATAAGGTATTAAATTAAACCCAGGTATTTAGAATTCAGACACCCATGAAGCTTCGCTTCACCATCAGATGGATGAAAATGGTAATGAATTATTTTCAGGACAGGAGTCAGAATTCAGAATATTTCGGAATGAAAATTCTTTTATCTGACTTCTGACTCCTAATACTTCATTTTTTGGGCTACTTTGATCATCTCAAATAAATACCGGGCATTTTCAAGAAGATCGGCAATCGTGATATACTCTTCGGTTGTATGGACTTTTTTCATGCCGATACCGATAACTGCCGTCGCTATGCCTTTACTGTTAAAAATATTAGCGTCGCTGCCGCCGCCTGTTTCTGCCAGACTGGGCTCCAACCCCAGGTTTCGGGCCGCCTCGACAGCTATTCTTACCGGCGGGGATTCCTCCGGCAGGTTGAATTCAGGATATATTGTCTCTGTTACAATATCCGCGCGTGCGCCGAACCTTTCCGCCGCGTCCTCGATAGCGCGACACATATGCGCGGTCTGCGCCACCCGTTTTTCGGCGCGCAGACTTCTCGCCTCACCTTGAATCGTAACGCTGTCGGGAACTATATTGACTGCTTTACCGCCTGTTATAATGCCGATGTTGCTGGTTGTCTCACGGTCAATCCGGCCGACTTTCATCTGTGCGATTGCGTGCGCCGCCACCTGGATGGCGTTAATTCCCTCTTCAGGGTTGATCCCGGCATGAGCCGCCCTGCCCCGGATGGTGGCGCCAATCCGGTCGTGTGACGGCGCTACCGTTACAATTGTTCCCGGACGCCCGTCGCTGTCCAGCACAAAGCAAATCCTCGCATTAATTAGAGAGTAGTCAAGATTTTTCGCGCCGAAAAGACCGCCCTCTTCCCAAATTGTGAATGCCACCTCCAGGCCGCCATGTACAATATCATTCTCTTTTACTAATCTCAAAGCTTCAAGAATAGCCGCGATTCCTGCTTTGTCATCAGCGCCCAGCACCGTGTCACCGGAGGAGCGGACTACCCCGTTTTCCACCCTGGGCCGGATTCCGCAGCCCGGCTCAACGGTATCCATATGAGCGCTGAGCAGCAAAACCGGCCCTTCCCCTGTTCCCGGCAGCCTGGCGATAACATTGCCTGCTTCGGCATTGACTGCTTTACCGGCGGTATCTTCCCAGACTTCCAGCCCTAGAGCTGTCAATTTCTTTTTCAGCAGGTCAGCCATCCGGCGCTCTTTCCCGGAAACGCTGTCGACCTGCACCAGTTCCATGAACTCTTCAATCATCCGGTTAGCTATATTCAATCCGACTCTCCTAATTTTTTTTGAGGATATTATATCACAATAACAGTGCAAATAATTAAGAAGATTTACCACAAAAAAAGATTATTTACCTTGACACCTCGCCGGCCTGCCGGATGTTTTTTATCCGGCGCAGCGCGGAAGGATGGCTGTAGCTGAACCAGTGAATAAAGGCGGCAGGTGCAACGTCCGATAAATTCTTGACGGCCAGGTCGGTCTGAAGCCTGAGCGCGGCGGGAACATCTCCGGTCAACGACACCGCGACCCGGTCGGCCTCTTCCTCCATACTCCTGGAGAAATAGTTTTGCAGCGGCGTTCCGGCAAAAGAAACAAGTAAAAAGAACAGCAGGATCACCGGCCAGATATGCTGCGGGCAGCGAGTAAATTGAGCTGCCGGTGTTCGTATGAGAACAAACAAAAGGCTCCAAAGGATGAAATTGCCTAAGATGCCCAGGTTCAGTCCCCGGATGATGTGTCCCCGGCTCCAGTGGGCCATTTCGTGAGCCACCACGGCTTTCACCTCATCCAGCGGGTAAGCGGCTAATAACGTGTCGTAAAGCACGATGCGTTTCGTCCGCCCCAAACCGGCAAAATAAGCATTGGCTTTTGTGGTGCGCCGGCTGGCGTCCATTATCAACACCTGTTCCACCGGCAGCCGGGCCTTTTCGGACAATTCCCGAACCATGGAGAGAAGCGCCGGGTCTTTTGCCGGCTCAAAACGGTTAAACAGGGGTGAGACTACCACCGGCCATAAAAAAGTTTGGACAACAAGCCAGATTGAAACGAAAGCGGCGCCGGCCAACCACCAGGTGCGAGGCCAATGATTGATCGCCCCGAATAGCAAAACAACTCCCATGGTGGATAGAACCAGGTCTAAGCCAGCGCTTTTAAAAAAATCCAGCCACCACTCCCCCAGGGTTTGGGTGGATAAACCCCAATGATGCTGCCAAAAATAGCCGCTAAAGAGCGAAAACGGTAAATTCAACAACTTCAGCAACAGCCATATGATTAAAAAAAACAACAACAAGCTCGCCCAATAATTACCCCCGGCCGCTTGCTGTACCCATTGTGAAAATTTTACTACCCGGTTGCTGAACACCAGCCACAGCAAGAAAGACACTTGCGTAATAAAGCTGCTTATATACACCAGCCGCAGGATTTTGTTATATTGACGGCCCTGGTTGATTTGTTCCGCACTGAAATAGTACCCGGCTTCCGGGACTACCCGCCCTGGGAAAAGGGTGAACCAGAGGTAGAGCAGGCTAAAAACACCAACTGTAAAAATCAAAATCAACCAGATACTGTTTAATCTCATTCAGACTTTTTATCCTCCCGCAATTAAATATAGTAGTTGCGCCTTTAAGACTTGCCTCCTGATCATTACTATATAGGATAGGTATGTACGGCTACAAATAAAT
>Ga0067045_1004604_pt1 | contig 19503 bp, 20 predicted proteins | sample TerdegcTABiofilm_FD_59184 | JGI IMG/M metagenome (GOLD analysis project Ga0067045, IMG submission 59184) | Combined Assembly of (Gp0054472, Gp0054536) Wastewater bioreactor microbial communities from Singapore -Terephthalate degrading... | reverse complement strand
CGATCTTCACCGGCGGTAACTTGTGCAGCGCGAGTTTCTGGTTGATCTGGTTGATCGCCTCCCCGGCGGCACTGCCAGTGGGCAGCGCCAGGGTTTTGCCCGACAGCTGTTCAAGACGGGTGTAGCGCCGTTCGCCCTTGATTCCGACCAGCAGTAACGGCACGTTGCTGACAATCGGCTCACTGGCGCTGACCGCCCGCGCTGCCTGGGCGTCAAGCAGCTCGCCGGGGGCCACCAGGTCACCTTCGCCACGTTGCAGCGCACCGAGCAATTGGTCCTTGGCCTTGGGAATGATCTTCAGGGAAATTTCCTGGCCATCACGGGCATGGCCATTGAGGTATTGCTCGAAAGCGCGCAGGCGATGGTATTCCATGCCGATGTTCTGGCCCTGGACTTGCGCGGAACTGTTGCGGCTCTGATTGACCAGCACCCGCAGTACCCGGCTGCTGCGGATCTGCGCCAAGTCGCGGACCTTACCCGTCTGTACGGCCTCCACGGGCCCGGCCAGGCGCGCCAGTGCCGGCAAAGGCACGAGCAGCGACAGACACAACAGGAATAAAGCCGGGAGTCGCGTCATCCGTTCTCCGGAAAGAATACTGTCCCGTTGCGCGACATTAGGCGCAGCAGGTCGACAGAAACAGAGCGCCTGAAGCGCTGGCAACGGGCGAAAGAGCGGGCTGCGCGCCCGATAAAATCAGTCGGCGTGCTCCTGCGGCATCAAAAGACAGCGTTAACTCGTTGTAGTTCTTGGTTTTTCTTATAAATCTTGAGCTCTGGTATGCTTTCCGGCCGCATCCCCAGGGTAGCACCATGCAACTCATCGATATCGGCGTCAACCTGACCAACCCCAGTTTCGCCGGCAAACACCAGGCGGTGCTGGACCGCGCCTACGCCGCAGGGGTCTGCCAACTGGTGCTGACCGGCACTAGCGTGGAGGGCAGCGAACAGGCCCTGGAACTGTGCCAGCAACTGGACGAAAGTGGCGAGCGCCTGTTCTGCACCGCCGGTATTCACCCACACTCGGCCAGCGACTGGAATGCCGACAGCGCGCGGCGCCTGCACAGTTTGCTGAAAGAACCGAACGTGCGGGCCGTGGGGGAATGCGGGCTGGATTTCAATCGTGACTTCTCACCGCGCCCACAGCAGGAAAAGGTCCTGGAAGAACATCTGGCCCTGGCGGTCGAATTGCAGTTGCCGGTGTTCCTCCATGAACGAGACGCCAGCCAGCGCCTGCTGGAGATCCTGCGCGACTTCCGCGACCAGTTGCCGGCCGCCGTGGTGCACTGCTTCACTGGGGAAAAAAAGGCGCTGTTCAGTTACCTCGACCTGGACTTGCACATTGGCATTACCGGCTGGATCTGTGACGAGCGCCGTGGCACCCATCTGCACCCGCTGGTACGCGATATTGCCCGCGGCCGCCTGATGCTCGAGAGCGATGCGCCCTACCTGTTGCCGCGCAGCCTGCGGCCCAAACCGAAGAATGGACGCAATGAGCCGGCCTACTTGCCCGAAGTCCTGCGCGAAGTGGCCCTGCATCGGGGCGAGAGCCTGGAAGACCTGGCAGCCCACAGCACGGCCTGTGCCCGGGCGTTTTTCGGCTTGCCCAGCCCTACCCACTGCTGACTTGACCCACATCAACACAGGCGCCCCTCGATAGCGGCACAATGATGGCACCTTGCCAATGTTGTTTCCGCTATCAGAGAAGACCTCCATGGGTGCCTGGCTTAGCAATATCTCGCTGAAATACAAGTTCTGGGCGGTCAATGCCGTCGCCTTCGTGACCACCCTGCTGCTGGTGCTGTACGCCGTGCAACTGGAGCAACAGGCGCGCAGCGAGGCCGCTCGGCAGGCCGCTGGCGCGCAAGCGCAATTGCTCCGAGCCTGGCCCGCCACCCAGCCGTTGCCGGCTAATGACGCGCTGCTGAACTTCAGCTCGGGGCAGATTCCCACGCTCGACGAGCGGCCGTTGCCGCAATTGAGCAATGCCAGCGGCTGGGTCTCGATCAATACCATGCCGTTGTTCGGCGACCATCTGCTGATCGGTGCCGAGGTCCTGTCGCGGGGCAATGGCGAACGCACTGCCGTCCTGGCCTACGGCCCGAGCCTGACCCAGGTATTTGCCGATCGCTTCGTCAACTACGCGGCGGCGGTGTTGATCCTGATGCTGGCGATGCTCGGCGCCTCGCAGCTGTTGATCCGCTTTCTGCTCAGCCAGCTCAACACCCTCAAGGATGTCATGTTGCATGTCGAGAAGACCGGTGACCTGTCCGCTCGGGTGCCGCTGTCATGCGCCGATGAAGTGGGTCAGATGGCCAGTGCGTTCAATGCCATGCAGGCCGGCTACCAGCGCGTGGTCAATACCGTCGCCCACACCGCGCGCCAACTGGATGTCGGTGCAGCGCGCCTGGCCAACAGCATGAACGATGTCCGTCAGGGCATGCTCGGCCAGCAAAGTGAAACCGATCAGGCCGCCACCGCGATCAATCAAATGTCCGCCACCGTTTACCACATCGCCCAGCATGCCGGCGCAACGCGGGACCTGTCGCAAACCGCCGACGACCTGGCAGGCAGCGGCCAGCAGGTGGTCAGTCGCGTGCAGCACTCCATTGCCGGGCTGTCCACCGGCGTGCAGCAGACTGCCGCAATGATCCAGCGCCTGGCCGAGGACAGCCAGAAGATCAACGGCGTGGTTGGCGTGATCCACAGCATCGCCGAGCAAACCAACCTGCTGGCCCTCAACGCCGCCATCGAAGCGGCCCGCGCCGGTGAGATGGGCCGGGGGTTTGCGGTGGTCGCCGACGAAGTGCGCAGCCTGGCCAAGCGGGTCCAGGCCTCGACCGATGAAATCACACGCATGGTCTCGGCCCTGCAAGCGGGCACCCGCGACGCCGTGGACTTCATGCAGGATAGCTCCTTCAAGGCTGACGACTGCGTGCAGCAGGCGCAGGAGGCGGGCAGCGCCCTGGCAAAAATCACCAGCGCCGTGGCGCAGATGCGTGAAAGCAACACGCAGATTGCCGTGGCTGCCGAGCAGCAGAGCCAGGTGGCTGAAGAGATGAATCGCGCGGTGGTGAGCATCCGCGACGTGACCGAAAACACCGTGGCGCAGACCCTGGACTCGGCCAGCACCAGCGATGAGCTGGCAAAGCTGGCCGGTGAACTGAACCAGGCCATCGGCCAACTCAAGCTTTAGGTACTCTCACGGAGGGGGGGCTATCACCTCGATAGCCAACCTTGATTCGCCGCCTGTCAGGACCCGACCTATTCTTCAATCATGTGTTGTACACGGATCGAGGAGTACCTTCATGGGCAAACGTCACCCCAATCTTCCCGCCTGGCAATGGCGGGCATACCCGAACAATCACCAGCACCCGACCAACCTGGTTCTGCACCTGATTGCCGTGCCGCTGTTCATCCTGGGCTTTTTGCTGATCGTCTCCGGGGTGTTCAGCCTGAGCCTGGCCAATGTCGCCATTGGCGTGATCGGCTTGCTGGCCGCGCTGGGCCTGCAGCGCCACGGTCACAGCCTGGAAGCCCAGGCGGCCGAACCCTTTACTGATCGCAAGGATGCTGTCTCGCGGCTGCTGGTCGAGCAGTTCCTGACCTTCCCGCGGTATGTCTTGAGCGGCGGCTGGTGGCGCGCCTGGCGCGAACGTCACCGCCGCTGACATCAGGCGAAGATCGTCACCGTCTGGCGGCTCAGGGCAATCAATTGGCCCTCGGGGCTCCATAAGGCGGCAGCGGCATGGCCGTAGCCATCACGGGCGTGTTCGATCTCTACAGAGTACTTGCACCAGTCCAGGGTGCTCAGAGCCAGCAATGGTTGTACGAACTCGATGGTCCAGGTCAGCGTACTGCCGGCCGCTGGCTTGTTCAGGTGTGGCAACAAGGCCGGGGGCCAGGCATCCACCAGCGCCAGGATGTGCGCCTCGCTCACCACTTCGGCATTGGCTTCGTCACGCAAACGGACCCAGCCGCCCATGTCGCGCGACTTATTGCCGGTGAAAGGCAAGCCGCCGATGCTCCAGCGCATCGCCAGGTGGCGCATGAACTCCGGCGTCACACCTTTGATGTATGGCAGCTCCTGGCACTCGTCCCAATGCTTCATCGCCGGCGCGGGTGCGGCCAGCACCTCGACCTCGGATGGTCGCGAGGCGCCGAAGCTGCCCTGGACCAGCGTCACCACCTGACCGTTCTGCACCGCTCGCCCCAGCACCTGGCTGACCGCCTTGCCTTCGCGCAGCACCTCGACGTCAAAACGGATCGGCACGCCGGGCTCGGCCGGGCCGACAAAGGTGATCGCCAGCGAGCGCACCGGGCGCTCTGCCGGGACCCTGGCGCGCATGGCTTCGTACTGCAAGGCGGCGACCAGCCCACCAAAACTGGCGCGACCCTGCGCCCACTGCGCTGGAATGACCAGTTCATCAGGGGAACGGCGCACGGCGTCGAGTAATTCGCTAAAGCGCATGGCAACCTCAAGTCAGGGGAAAGGACTGCAGGATCTTAACCAGCCCAAGCGCTCTATACAGCACCTATTCCGGCCAAAGTGCCTGACAGATAGGCCGCCCTCGTAGCCGCTGCCGAGCAGCGCGAGGCGGCGTCGACGGTCGCAGGACGTTCATTGGACTTGGCAATGCATAACGCCGGCGCTGGATTCAAGACTTGAAGCAGGCGGCGCTCAGCCTGTCGAGCACTTGATCGGCACGCGCCTCGGCCTTGCTCATGGTCTGTTGCCAAACCGCCACGCAGGGCAGCAGATCGGACTCATGCTCGGCCCTGGCCAACCATTGCCAGCAATCGTGCCAGTCGCCCAGCGCTGCCTGCGCCGCCTTGAGCCGTGGCATGGCGGCCTTGGGCAAACGATCCAGCTCCGGATAGGCTTCGATGGCGTAGCGCACGCGCTTGATCAGCAAGCGCAGGCGATGACGGTCATGGGCCGGATCGTGCAGGGTCTTGTCCAGGCTATGCCACTGCTTGGCCAGACGCTTCTCGATGCGTGCTCGCAGGCGCTTGAGCAGCCCCTGGCGCTGGGAGGCGCGCAGGAACCGAGGGAAGGCATCGAGCACCATCAACAACTGCGCCAACTGGGGACTGCCGGCCACCGCCGGGTANGCTTGGGCCATCTGCCGCATGCGTTGCTCGGCCGCTGCGGTTTGCCCGTGGCTGAGCAGATAGGCGGCCAACACTTCGCGGTCACGCATCGGCGTGGTCAAGGTGCCCACGCCCGCCGCTGCCGCTTCCAGTTGCTCGACGCCGGGCAAGCCACGCAAGGGGCGCAACAGGCTGCGTAACCGGCGCACCGTGGTGCGCAAGTCATGCAATGCCTCCGGGTCGGTGCTGGCACTCAGGCGGGCCTGGCAAGCCAGCAAACGCACATGCACGCCCAATACTTGAGCCACCAATCGATCCACCAACGCAGACATCCCGTTCTCCCCAGTCAACCCACTCATCCTCACCACTCTACGCTAGGCGCAACAACGGCTGTCGGTATTGCGCCAGGTCATGGATGGTTAGCGACCGGCGCGGGATTCGCGGATATAGAAGCGCGCTTTCTCGGCCTTGTTGGCGCAGCCTTCGAAGGCTTCGAATTGTTGCTGGGTCTTGGCCCCGGTCAGCAGCGACAGGGCCTTGGAGTAACTCACGGTGCCGGCGAATCCTTCGGCCTTGGCCAGGTCCAGCTCTTTCCAAGCGGAATCCAGTTGGCTGGCGCAGCTATCGCGATACGCCGTCTTGCCCGCGCAACCGGCCAGGACCAACGCAATCAATGGCAGACAGATCCATGCTTTCATCAATGACACCTCAAGGTAGAAATACAATCGTGCAGGGTATGACGGTCAACGCAGGTAAAAGTGCCTTCGCCCATCGCTGGAAACTATAGCGTCGGCGAGAATACCCATGCGCCGTCATCCAGTGTCGAAAAAACGACTGCTTGTGTCTGTGTGATTGAAGCACGCCCCTGAAAGGGTGCATTGTTAAAACCTGTTTGGCGAAGGATCAACTACATGAAAAAGCGTGTCGCACTGGTGCTCGGCTCCGGTGGCGCCCGGGGCTATGCCCATATCGGGGTCATCGAAGAAATTGAACGACGAGGCTACGACATCGCCTGCATCGCCGGTTGTTCCATGGGGGCCGTGGTGGGCGGCATCTACGCCGCTGGCAAACTCGAGGAGTACCGTGACTGGATTGAAAGCCTGGACTACCTCGATGTGCTGCGCCTGGTGGACGTGAGTTTTCGCCTGGGGGCCATACGCGGCGAAAAAGTCTTCGGGCAGATCCGCAAGATCGTCGGCGAGATCAATATCGAAGAGCTGCGCATTCCCTACACCGCCGTGGCCACCGACCTGACCAACCAGCAGGAAATCTGGTTCCAGGAAGGCTGCCTGCACCAGGCCATGCGTGCCTCGGCGGCCATTCCGAGCCTGTTCACCCCGGTGATGCAGGGCAATCGCATGCTGGTGGACGGTGGCTTGCTCAACCCGCTGCCGATCGTTCCCGTGGTCTCCAGCCACTGTGACCTGATCATCGCGGTCAACCTCAACTCCACCAACCAGAAGCACTATCAGCTGCCGGTGATCCAGCGCCCCGCCGCGTTCAAAAGCCGCTTCGACAGCCTGATCAACTCCCTCGGCTCGCACCTGCCGTTCCGTCGCAAGCAGGCCGAACAATTGCTCCTGCTGGAGCAGGAAGCGTTGCGCAGCGAAGCCGCCGAGATCAACCCCTGGCTCGAAGGCGCCGAACCCGAGGCCCAGCAACCCGCAGCCGCCCCCGAAACCGAAGGGGCCCCCAAGTCGGCAACCGGCTCGTTCATCATCGACAACGTCGGCCCGGCCTCCCTGCTCGACCTGATCAACCAGAGTTTCGAGGTCATGCAAACCTCCCTGGCGCAGTACAAGATTGCCGGTTATCCACCGGACATCCTGATCAACGTGCCAAAGCGCGTCTGCCGGTTCTTCGAGTTCTACAAAGCCCCGGAATTGATCGCCCTGGGCCGGGAGATTGCCCGGGACACCCTGGACCGTTACGAAAGTGAGCGCGATTGAGCATCCGCTGACGGGACAAGGTTCACGCGTCGCTCAACAACCGATACCCCACCCCTGCCTCGGTCAGGATGAACCGTGGTCGGGTCGGGTCGTCCGCCAGTTTCTGGCGCAAGTGCCCCACCACGATCCGCAGGTAGTGACTGTCCTCGACATGGGTCGGGCCCCAGATGTCCTTGAGCAGTTGCTGCTGGGTGATGACCCGTCCGGCGTGGCGTGCCAGTTGCGCCAGCACTGCGTACTCCTTGCGGGTCAGCGCCACTTCGACACCGTCGAGCAGGACGCGGCGGTACGCCAGGTCCACCGTCAGCGGGCCGATGGTCAGCGCTGCTTCCGGCGCCTGGCCAGCAGGAGCCTGGCGCAACAGGGCCCGGATACGGGCGAGGAATTCCTGGATGCCGAACGGCTTGGTCACGTAGTCGTTGGCGCCACCGTCCAGGGCTTCGACTTTCTGCCCCTCGCTGGCACGCACCGACAACACCAGCACCGGCACCTTCGACCACTCGCGAAATTCGCGCAGGACCTGTTGGCCATCCATGTCCGGTAGACCGAGGTCGAGCACCAGCAAGTCCGGTTTGTTCAGCGCAGCCTGGGCCAGGCCTTCGCTGCCCGTGCCGGCTTCCAGCACTTTGTAGCCCTGGGAAGCCAGGCTGATGCGCAGGAACTTGCGGATCTGCGGCTCATCGTCGATGACCAGGATGGTCGTAGTCTGGCTCATGATTTCCATTCAACATAAAGAACTGGCGACAGAGTAGCGCAGCTCGCCTCAGGCTTCACTTTCCAACCCCGGTTGTGCCTGCAACGGCAGGTGCAGGGTGATGCAGGTGCCATGGCCATTGATGCCATCGCCAACGCTGATGCGCCCGCCGTGGGCTCCCACCATGCCCTGACAGATCGCCAGGCCCAGCCCCGTGCCCTGCCCGCCCCGATCCCCGCGGGCGGCGGTGTAGAACATATCGAAGATCTTCGCCCGCTCCTCTTCCGGGATACCCGGGCCTTCGTCACTCACCGAGAAATACAGCTCGCTGTCCGTCGCCCCGGCACTCAGTTGCAGATGGCCCTGGACCGGGGAAAAACGTGCGGCGTTTTCCAGCACATTGACCAGCGCCTGTTCGATCAGCGCCGCGTGCACGAACAGCAGCGGCAGTTCGGCCGGCACCTCGACAGCGACCTGCAACGGCGCCAGCACCGCGCGCAAGCGATTGAGCGCACTGCCAACGATATCGGCCGGCGACACCCAGTCGCGCGCCAGCTTCAGCGCGCCATGGCCCAGTCGGGTCATGTCCAGCAGGTTCTGGATGTAGCGGTCCAGCCGCTCGGCTTCATCGCGCGTGCCTTCCAGCAGTTCGCGACGATCCTCCAGCGGAATCGCCTCGCCCAGCGCCAGCAGGCTGTCGATGCTGCCGCGCATGGACGTCAGCGGCGTGCGCAGGTCGTGGGACACCGACGCCAGCAAGGCGCTGCGCAGTTGTTCGGTTTCACCGTGCAGGCGCGCTGCCTCCAGGTCTTCGGCCAATTGGGCGCGGGCCAGGGCCTGGGCCAGGGGCTGGCTCAGCGCCGTCAGCAAGCGCCGCCGTTGGCCGCTGAGCGGCTCGTCTTCGCGCGGGCACACGCCGAGCAGGCCCAGCGGGCCGTCATCGACCGACAACGGCCACCACCACCAGCGACCGAACGGCAAGGTTCCCGTGCCCTTGCCCGCCGGCTGATCGTGTTGCCAGGCCCATTCGGCGGCCGCGCGCTCGGCTTCGGAAAACTGCAACGGCCCGCCGGTTTCCACCTTCCAGCCGCCCTGGGCGTCACGATTGACCAGGCACAACTGCAGATCATTCCAGCCCACAAGGTGTTGCGCCGCCGCACTGACCACGGCCTGACGGTCAGTTGCGGCCGTGAGTTTGCGCGACAGGTCCAGCAGCTCGCTGGTCTCTTGCTGAGTATCACGCAGTGCCTGCAATTGCCGCCGCTGGCGGGCGGCGAGGTTGCCGGTGAGCGCCGCCATCAGCAGGAAAAACAGCAAGGTCAGCACGTCTTCTTCGCGCTGGATGGCAAACGAGAAGTTGGGTGGGATAAACAGAAAATCGTAGGTCAGGAACGACAGTGCGGCACACACCAGCGCCGGCCCCAGACTACTGCGCACCGCCACCAGCAGCACTGCCGCAAGAAAGACCAGGGAGATGTTCGGCAGGGGCAGCAGGCTCGAGACGGCCCACGCCAGGCCGCAGGCCAACAGGGTGGCCAGCGGTGCCAGGGCGTAGTCGAACCAGACCAGGGCCTGGGGCGAACGCTGGCGCGGTGCGTGCTGTTGCTCATCGCTGTCCAGTACGTTGATTTCCAGGCCACGGGCATTACGCAACAGGCGTGAGGCCAGCCCGCCGCCAAACAGCCGCCGACGCCAACGTGGTCGAGACTGGCCGACCAGCACCAGGCTGGCACGCCGCTCGGCGGCGTGCTGAATCAGGGTCTTGGCCACTTCGCCGGCACGCAGCAACACCACTTCGCCGCCCAACCGTTCGGCCAACTGCTGGGCGCTTTGCAGGCGCAAGCGCGACTGTTCATCTCTGGCGCTGCCGTTGTCCACATGCACCAGGCTCCACGGCAGATGCCGCCGCTGGGCCACCCGACTGGCGTGACGCACCAGGCGTTCGGCCTGGGCATCACCGTCGACCCCCACCAGCAAGCGTCCCCGCACTGCCGGCGCGGCCTGGCCCAACTGCCGATAGCCACGGCTGAGGTCGTCGTCGACCTGGGCCGCTGCGGTTTGCATCGCCAGCTCGCGCAACGCGGTGAGGTTGGTCTGGGTGAAGAACGCATCGATCGCCGCCCGTGCCTGCTCGGGTACATAGACCTTGCCGTCACGCAGGCGCTCAAGCAGCTCACGGGGCGGCAAGTCGATCAGCAACAGCTCGTAGGCTTCCTGCAGCACCCAATCGGGCAGGGTCTCGCGCACTTGTACGCCAGTGATGCCGCGCACCTGGTCATTGAGGCTTTCCAGGTGCTGGACGTTGACCGTGGTGTAGACATCGATACCGGCCGACAGCAGCTCCTGGATGTCCTGCCAACGCTTGGCGTGGCGACTGCCGGGGGCATTGCTGTGGGCCAGTTCGTCCACCAGCACCAGCTTTGGCCGGGCCTTGAGCAGGCCGTCGAGGTCCATCTCCTCGAGCATCACCCCACGGTATTCCGAGCGCAGCAACGGTTGTTGCGGCAATCCGCCGAGCAAGGCCTCGGTCTCCGCGCGGCCGTGGGTTTCCACCACCCCGGCCATGACCTTCACCCCCTGGCGCAACTGGCTATGAGCGGCCTGCAGCATGGCGTAGGTCTTGCCGACGCCGGGCGCCGCGCCGAGAAAGACCTTGAGCCGGCCGCGGCCGTCGTGGGGCAGATCGGCTAGCAGTGCATCGGCGCGGCCGGAGTCGCTCATGGGAGGCTCTTCATTCAGGTGATTGGGGGTGTCGCTCAGTTTGTCTGCGCAGGCCCGACAGCGCCTACAACGGCAACTGCTCAAGCGCCCGGTTCAATTGCAGCACATTGACCACCGGTGGGCCTACCAGCGGCCGTTCGATATGCGCGTTGAGCAATTGGCGCAACGTCGCCACCGGCACATTTCGCGCAGCGGCAACCCGCGCCAGTTGATAGGCAATCGCGTCCGGAGGCAAGTGCGGATCGAGGCCGCTGCCGGAAGTGGTCAGCAACGCCAATGGCACCGGGCCCTGGCCGGGGACCAACAGTTTGTTGGCCTCATCGATGACCCGCGTAACCAGCGCCGGGTTGCTCGGTGCCAGGTTGCTGGCGCTGCTGGAAACGGTGGCAAAGGCCCCCGCCGACGGCCGTGGATGGAACCAGGCATCACCGACGAAATCCTGGGCGATCAACGACGAGCCGCGCACTTTGCCATCGGCATCACGCACCAGGCTGCCATTGGCCTGGTCCGGGAAGGCGACCTGGGCCACGCCGGTCACCACCAGTGGATAAGCGACGCCGGTAATCAGAGTCATCAGAACTAGCAGGCTCAAGGCCGGGCGAATCATTGTGGACATGTCACACCCCTCAATTCAGTTAAAACGCCACGCACCAGGCGTGGCGCAGGTCCGTTACACCAGATGCAAGGCGGTCAGCAGCAGGTCGATCAACTTGATGCCCACGAATGGCACCACCAGCCCGCCCACGCCGTAGATCAGCAGGTTGCGGCGCAGCAGATGGGCGGCGCTGGCGGCCTGCACCCGCACCCCACGCAAGGCCAGTGGAATCAACGCAACGATGATCAAGGCGTTGAAAACGATGGCCGAGAGAATCGCGCTCTGCGGGCTGCTCAGGTGCATGATGTTGAGCACCCCAAGCTGTGGATAAATCGCCGCGAACAGTGCCGGCAGGATGGCGAAATACTTGGCCACGTCGTTGGCGATGGAAAAGGTGGTCAGCGCCCCGCGCGTCACCAGCAACTCCTTGCCGATCTGCACCACGTCCAGCAACTTGGTCGGGTCGCTGTCGAGGTCGACCATGTTGGCCGCTTCACGTGCCGCCTGGGTGCCATCGTTCATCGCCATGCCAACGTCAGCCTGGGCCAGGGCCGGGGCGTCGTTGGCGCCGTCACCACACATGGCCACCAGACGGCCGTCGTTCTGTTCCTGACGGATGCGCGCCAGCTTTTTCTCCGGCGTGGCTTCGGCCAGCACATCATCGACGCCTGCCTCCGCAGCAATCGCCGCCGCGGTCAGCGGGTTGTCACCGGTCACCATGACGGTGCGGATCCCCAGCTTGCGCAGTTCGGCAAAACGCTCGCGAATCCCGGGCTTGACCACGTCCTTGAGGTGGATCGCGCCCAGCAGTCGACCGTCGGCGCAGACCAGCAACGGCGTGCCGCCGCTCTGGGCGATCTTGTCGATTTCCCGCGACATCGGTGGCAGCAGGTCGGCACGCTCCTGACCGACAAAGGCCAGCAGTGAATCCACCGCGCCCTTGCGGTAGACGCGTCCTTGATAATCGACCCCGGACAACCGGGTTTCGGCGCTGAATGGCACGCCGGTCACTGCTTCGGCGGCAGGCTCAGGCTGTGGATAAAGTCCGCGCAGGTACTCGATGATCGATTTGCCTTCGGCCGTGTCGTCCGCCAGCGAGGCGAACAACGCCCCTTCGGCCAGTTCCTTGGCGCTGACCCCAGGCGCCGCATAGATGGCCGCGCAACGCCGGTTGCCGAAGGTGATGGTGCCGGTCTTGTCCAGCAACAGCACATGCACGTCACCCGCCGCTTCCACGGCACGGCCGGACTTGGCGATCACGTTGAGCCGCACCAGGCGGTCCATGCCGGCAATCCCGATGGCCGACAGCAAGCCACCGATGGTGGTGGGAATCAGCGTCACCAGCAGCGCCACCAGGAACACCAGCGGCAGGTTGCCATTGGCGAAGTGGGCAAAAGGCTGCAAGGTCACGACCACCACCAGGAAAATCATGGTCAGGCCGATGAGCAGGATATCCAGCGCCACTTCGTTCGGGGTTTTCTGGCGCTTGGCGCCTTCGACCAGGGCGATCATCCGGTCCAGGGTCGACTCACCGGGGTTAGCGGTGATGCGCACCAGCAGCCAGTCGGACACCAGCCGGGTGTTGCCGGTGACCGCCGAGCGATCACCCCCGGATTCGCGGATCACCGGGGCGGACTCACCGGTAATCGCCGCCTCGTTGACGGCGGCGATGCCTTCGATCACCTCACCGTCCCCTGGGATCATTTCCCCGGCCTCGACACGCACCACATCGCCTTTGCGCAGGTTGGCGGCGGGCACTACCTGAAAGCTGCCATCGGCCTTCTTGCGTCGCGCACTCAGGCCTTCACTGCCAGCCTTGAGGCTGTCGGCGCGGGCCTTGCCACGACCTTCGGCCAGGGCTTCGGCAAAGTTGGCGAACAGCACGGTGAACCACAGCCACAGGGCAATTTGCGCGGCGACGTAGGTCGGCACCGCAGTGTCCGGGATGAAGCACAAGACCGTGGTGAGGATCGCCGTGAGTTCGACCACCAGCATCACTGGCGAGCGCTTGAGCTGGCGCGGGTCGAGCTTGACGAAGGCTTGCACCAGCGCCGGCCGCCACAGAGCCGAGATTGCGGTTTTTGGTTGCTCCGGGGCCTTGGCGGCCACGGGTTTGGTTGCGGGCATATTCATCATCCAGCTCCTATACAGTGGCTCAGAAGCCCAGGCTCAAATGTTCAGCAATCGGACCCAGCGCCAGGCTCGGCAGGAATGTCAGGCCACCCACCAGCAAAATGGTCACGGTCAACAGGGTCACGAACAGCGGACCATGGGTCGGGAAGCTGTTCTGGCCAATCGGTGCGGCCTTTTTCTGCGCCAGGCTACCGGCCAGTGCCAGCACGGGCAGGATGTAGCCAAAGCGTCCGATCAACATGCCAAGGCCCAGCATCAGGTTGTGGAACGGCGTGTTGGCGCCCAGGCCGGCGAAGGCCGAACCGTTGTTGGCGCTGGCCGAGGTGTAGGCGTAGAGCAACTGGCTGAAGCCGTGGGGTCCCGGGTTGCTGATGGTGGCCATGGGGCCAGGCAGGCTGGCCGCCAGGGTACCCAGTACCAGCACACCCACCGGCATCACCAGCAAGGTCACCACCAGCAACTGCACTTCCTTGGCCTGCAACTTCTTGCCCAGGTATTCGGGGGTCCGGCCGATCATCAGGCCGGCGAGGAACACCGCAATCAGTACGTTGAGCAACATGCCGTAGAGGCCGGCACCCACGCCGCCGAAGATCACTTCGCCGACCATCATGTTGATCATCGAGACCATGCCGCTCAGCGGGTTGAGGCTGTCGTGCATGCCGTTCACCGAGCCGTTCGACGCGGCCGTGGTGGTCACCGACCAGAGCACCGTGGCGGTGGTACCGAAACGCGCTTCCTTGCCTTCTTGCGGCGCGCTTTGTTCGACGGCCGCATTGTTCAGGCTCGGGTTGGGCTGGTATTCGGCCCACAGCGACACGCTGCCGCCAATCAGGAACAGCGCGAGCATGCAGGCGATGATCGCCCGGCTCTGGCGCAGGTCCTTGACGTAATGGCCGAAGGTGAACACCAGTGCCGCCGGAATCAGAATGATTGAGCCGACTTCAAACAGGTTGCTCCAGGCGCTGGGGTTCTCGAAGGGGTGCGCGGAGTTGACACCAAAGAAACCACCGCCGTTGGTCCCCAGTTGCTTGATCGCGATCTGGCTGGCGGCCGGCCCCAGGGGGATGACCTGGTCGACGCCTTGCAGGGTCAGCGCACTCACGTACTGGGCGAAAGTTTGCGGCACGCCCTGCCAGACCAGGAACAGCGCCAGCAGCAGGCACAGCGGGAGCAGGCCGTAGAGCGTGGCGCGGGTCATGTCGACCCAGAAGTTGCCCAGGGTGTGGGCCGACTTGCGTCCGATACCGCGGCACAAGGCAACCAGCACGGCCAGGCCGGTGGCGGCGCTGACAAAGTTCTGCACGGTCAGGCCGACCATCTGGCTCAGGTAGCTGAGGGTCGCTTCACCGCTNTAGGACTGCCAGTTGGTGTTGGTCATGAAGCTGACGGCGGTATTGAACGCCTGGGTCCATTCCTGCCCCGGCAGATTCTGCGGATTGAGCGGCAGGTAGTTCTGCAACAGCAGGATCGCGAACAACAGCAAAAAGCCCGCGAGGTTGAACGCCAGCAAGGCCAGGGTGTACTTCTGCCAGCTCTGCTCGCTGTGGGGGTCAACCCCGGCGAGACGATAACAGCCACGCTCCACGGGCCCCAGGACCGGCGACAACCAAGTACGCTGGCCCTCCATGACCTTGTAGTAGAAGCGTCCCAGGAACGGTGCAGGAATCAGCACCAGGGCGAAAAAGGCCAGGATCAGCCAATAGTCATAACTGTGCATAGCCGCTCCTAGCTCCGGTCCGCGCGCAACAACGCGACCAATAGATAAATGAACAGTCCCACCGCCAGCAGCAGGGACACCCCGTCCAGAATGTTCATTGAATTTCTCCGAGTTACGGCGTGTTGCCGCGTGTGCAGTGATTGTCGGCAAGGAGGGCGTAAAGGAACGAGACCAGGGGGGATGGCGAGGCATAAAGAAAGCGTAAATAGTGGGCTCTGGCGAGTGTCAGGGCGCGATTTACGGGGCGTGGCGGGGCTCGATCAGCGACGACGCTTGCACACCCATGCCTGAGCGAACGTCAGCATTTGCGCTCGCACAAAACGGCTACTTCGGGCGAGAATGCCGACCATCGTCGTCTATTGCTGGAGAATATGATGAATGTAGTCAACACCGATCTGCCGGGTGTTCTGATTATCGAGCCGAAGGTGTTCGGTGACGAACGTGGGTTCTTTTACGAGAGTTTCAACGCGAAGGCTTTTGCCCAGGCGACAGGCCTGGACACCCAGTTCGTTCAAGACAACCACTCGCGTTCACAACAGGGCGTGTTGCGCGGCCTGCATTACCAGCTGGAAAACACCCAGGGCAAGTTGGTGCGGGTAACGGCAGGTGAGGTACTGGACGTTGCCGTGGATATTCGCCGCAGCTCGCCACACTTTGGAAAATGGGTCGCGGTACGCTTGTCCGCCGACAATCATCGCCAGCTGTGGGTGCCGGAAGGTTTCGCCCACGGGTTTGTGGTGTTGAGTGAGTTCGCCGAGTTTCTCTACAAGACCACCGACTACTACACCCCTTCGGCCGAGCGCAGTATTCGTTGGGACGACCCGGACCTGGCGATCGACTGGCAACTGGCTGATGCCCCGCAACTCTCCGCCAAGGATCAGGCAGGCGCTTGGTTCAAGGACGCCCAGGTCTTCGATTGAAACCCGCTCGCTGCGCCGAGCGGATGTAGATCAGGTGATCCTGGCGCAACAGGCCTAGAATGGAACCACGGAGAATCGTTGTGACTCAAAGTGGATATGCACGACATTGTCGCGAAACCGTTCGCCTCGATGCCTGCCCTTAAGGAGAGCCCTATGCCCTGGTATGCCTGGTTGATTCTGGTGGTTGCGATCGGATCGATCGTCGGTGGTCTGATGATGTTGCGCGACACCGCGAACAAGGTCGAATTGACCGACGAGCAACGTAAACGCGTGGCTGAACGTAACGCGGAAATGGACGCCAAGGACGCTCAGGATCGTTGACCCTGGCGCCGGCCGGGATGTTGCCATTGTGCATCCCGGCCAGCCCCGCCCTACTCCTGCCAGTCGGCCTTGGCGATATGCAGCCCGTGCAAGCCTTTGTACGCCGCCCGTTCAGGCTGACTCCAGCCTTGCAGCAACTCATCGTCCAGCCGATAGATTTCCACCCCCAGTGGCCGGCAAACACTCAACGGGTCCTGGGCGTCCGGCCCCCACATCGCCAGCGACAAATCCCCTCCCGGGCACGTCGACAGCGCGCACAACAGATCGATCTCGGCAAAAAATTCCAGGTAGTCGCCTTTGCGTGCCGGACAGGCTTTCATGAAATACAGGTCATCGTGGTTCAGGCCTGTGCACTGGAAGATGTTCAGCACGTCATGCACGTCGAACTCGGTCAGGCCATGGGGCAGCACCGCACGGGTCAGGTTGGAATGACAGTGATGGTGAAAGTCTTCGCCGGTGAGCATTTTGTTCACGTAGGGATCGCAGCGCGTGCCCAGCAAGTCATGCAGGCGGCCGCCGTGTTCGTCGATCCCGTAGTCGGCCAGGCTATCGTCGGTGATGGTCACCAGCGGCCTGAGAAATGGCAGGTTAGACCAAAGCCGGTCATGGGTGCTGACATGGGCCCCCTGCAACTGCCGGGTCCGGGCCGCCCATAAGCGCTCACGCGGATCGTTGGCATTCCAGACGTTAAAATCCCCCACCTGCGGTCCCACCGGCGTGGTCACCCGAAACACATGGCCGGCGGGAACATGCCAGGCGCGACCGGTACGAATGGGCACCTCGAACTGCTCGATCAGCGTGCGGCCATCCGGGGTGTCGCGGATTCGCTGGTAAAACGCGGTATCGACCTGCAAGGCCGAACCCTTACTGACCTGGTAGGCCGCTGGATAGTCTTTGTACATGGCGTGATTCCTCGATCAGTGGCGCGAGCCAGGGTTGAATACCTCGAGCAGTTGCTGCTCGGAGTCGTCCAGGTAAGTGCTCAAGGCTTCGAGAGCGGCCGGACGGTCGTTCTCGATCAGGTGTTGGTAAATCATTCGGTCGCGCGCCAGCCACGGCGCCTGGAACCTGGATTCATCGGGCGCAGCGCTGAAAACCAGGCGCAACTGCGCGACGACGGTGGTGAAGAACTCGTCGAACAACGGACTGCCCAGCAACCCGACAATCCGTTGGTGAAAACGCAGGCTGTGGGTACCAACGGCTCGCCAGTCTTCCCGATCACGGGCCAACTGCGTGGCCTCGATGGCCTCGCGCATGGAGTCCGACTGTTGCTCGCGCAGCGGCCGGCTGGCGGCGATTGCCTGCAACTCCAAGGTGCGCCGCACCTGGAACAGGTCGCGTACCTGATCGGCGCCGGGCTGGCGAACCATGACCCCCTTGTGCCGCACATAGCGGGTCAGGCCTTCCTGCCCCAGGCGGTGCAAGGCTTCGCGAATAGTATTGCGCGAGGCGTTGTAGGCCAGTACCAGGTCCGCTTCTATCAACGCTTTGCCCGGCAGCAAGCGCCCGCCAATGATATCGGCGCGCAGCTCCGATGTGATGTGGTCAGCCAGGGACAATCCATCACTCATACTCATCACCTCAGGATTGTTGAACAATCTTCTGGGAATGAGTAATCACTATTCATGCCAGCTACTTATCGCCAATAACGGAGTCTGGCCCCATCTGCATGTTTTTTAGAAATAGAAGTACAGTCACCATTCCATTTAGCTTGGTTAATATGGCGCATTGCCGTGGAGATTAAGAATGCGCTACTCGCAGGACCATAAAGCCCAGACCCATCAGCGCATCATCAAGGAAGCAGCCGCACGCTTTCGCCGCGACGGAATCGGTGCCACTGGCCTGCAACCCCTGATGAAGGCCCTGGGCCTGACCCATGGCGGTTTCTACTCACACTTCAAATCCAAGGACGAACTGGTCGAAAAGGCCCTGCAAGCAGCGGGCGAGGAAGTCAGTGAGCTTTGTGCGGCACTGTTCGCGCAAGAGCGCCCCCTCCAGACCTTTATCGACACCTACTTGTCCGAATGGCACAAGACCTCTCCCCATGAGGGTTGCCCCCTGCCCACCATGTCGTCGGAACTGGGCTTGCGCGGACAGGCCAGCCCTACCAGCGATGTCGTGCTCAATGCTCGTCTGCAGCAGGTTGAGCAAGCCCTGGGCAGTGAGGATGCGGCGGATAAGAGCCTGATCATCATGTCGACCCTGGTCGGCGCCCTCCTGCTGTCGCGCAGCGTCGAAAGCCCGGAGTTGGCCCAGCGGATTCTCGACGTCACGCGTGAGCATCTGAACAAGCTGGTGGAGTAAAAATCCGCCCTATTTGTAACGTGCGGCGGCGACGTATTTCGACAGGTTCGACGCCAATGCGTGACGCGCGGTAACAAACCCATCCCAGTCTGCGGCATCAGGTAGCGAAGGAATGCTGATCAATTCCCCTTGGTCGAAACCCGACAAGGCAGCGTCAACCCTCTCTCCAGCGTCCATGACCCTCTCTGCCGGGAGGGCGCTTGGGTCGATTGCGCAACATTCCCAGATTTCGGTACGCGTCACCCCGGGCAACACGGGCTGGACCCGCACCCCGCTGCCACCGAGCTCGGCGTTGAGCGATTGGCTCAGGCTCAACACGTAGGCCTTGCTCGCACTGTAGGTGGCGTTGAAGCGCTCGGGGATCAGCGCGACCGCCGATGCCAGGTTGATAATTGCCCCGTGACCCGCCGCCGAGAAACTCGCCGCGGCTGCCGAGGCCAAACGTGTCACGGCCACCACATTGAGTTGAATCATTCGCTCCAGTTGATCCTGGTCGGCACTCGCCAAGGGGCCCTCCGCCGCCACCCCGGCGTTGCTCAGGAGCAGGCTGATGCTGGGATCGGAGCGCAGGCGCTGCTCGACTGTGAGCAAAAAACCCTCCCCTACCTGCCGGTACTCAATCCCACAAACAAAAAAGGCCGGTCAATGACCGGCCTCAGTGCGGGCGCTCGGGTATCAGTTCACTTCCAGCCGGTCGCGATTCTTGTCCAGGAGCGTCTTGCCAATGCCCTTGACCTCCAACAACTCATCCACCGAGGCGAACGAGCCATTGCTGTCACGGTACGCAACAATAGCCTTGGCTTTGGCCTCGCCGATCCCGGAGAGGTCGCGCTGCAAGGTGGCCACATCGGCTTTGTTCAGATCGACCTTGGCCGCCATTTCTGAAGATGCCACTGGCATCGTTGCAGGCGCTGGAACGGTTTCGAGTTTAGGGGCAGGAGCAGCGATTGCTGCAACTGAGGCACTGGTCAACAGGGCGAAAACCAGAGAGTGGAAGTAGCCTGTACGCATAAGTGACGCTCCATGACTTCGTTGAGAGAGAAGCAGCTTTTCCAAAG
>Ga0067045_1029594_pt1 | contig 19504 bp, 9 predicted proteins | sample TerdegcTABiofilm_FD_59184 | JGI IMG/M metagenome (GOLD analysis project Ga0067045, IMG submission 59184) | Combined Assembly of (Gp0054472, Gp0054536) Wastewater bioreactor microbial communities from Singapore -Terephthalate degrading... | reverse complement strand
TGCGGATTTGTATCATCAGTTGTAAAGTGAACTGTACCTGTAAAGCTGGTAACTGTGTTATCACAGGCATTTTTGGCTGTAACTGTAACATTACTCGTAGTACCTGCCTCAAACGGAGACTTCACATCCTTTACCTCAAACTTTGAGAGCGGTCCGAGCGTAACTGTAATCGGTGAAATCTCACCTGTAATGGTCGGCTGATCCTTATCCCTGACTCTTACATAAAAATTAGTTCCGGGGGTCTTAAGCTGGACATTCGGGAACAGATGCATACCGTTATCACCCGCCGTAAATGTATAATCTGCCGGCAGCACTGCCCGTGCATCATTACTCGAAAACTGAACCGTCCCTCTGTAGGAACCTATGGTATTATCGCAGGCGTCCTTCGGTATAACAGTAACGGTATTGTTTGCACAGTCCTGAACCGTTGCAGGAATTCCGCTGACTGAAAACTTAGACAAATCCCCGGCTGTCACACTTATATCAGCCGAATTCACCTCTTTTGCCAGTGCCGAGGCCTTGATTGCAATAGTCTCGACCTTGCAATAGCTTATATCGGAGAACTGCGCCACACCTTCAGTGACTATCTTTGCAGTCGTCCCCGAAAGTGTACTTGTGCCTTTATAAAGGGACAAAGATATGACTGTGGTATTATCCGTAAAGATTGTATTATTGTAAACATCCTTCAGGATTGCAGAGAATAAAGACATTGTACTGCCGGCCTTGTAAGACAGCGGAGGTGCAGGATTATAGATAAGATGGTCAACAGGTCCGGGATTGACATTGAAGGCGTTTGATTCACCTGTGGTGTATCCTGTTGCAAAGGCCTCTAAATTATACGGGGTCTTTGACGCCCTTGTGGTAAGGTCTATCTTACCGGTTATACCAACTCCGGTGAATATAGCACAACCTGCGCTTGTAGAGGGTCTTGGCAGATATTCCACTGACTGTTCCTGTTTTAATCTGAGACCTACCTGATACGAAGAAACACCTGTGGTAACGATATTTCCGTACTGGTCTGCTGTGCAGGTCCTTACATCAAATACCGAACCTACCGTAATCGCCGACGGAGGCTGTGTATCAAAGACAATTCTCGAGGGATTTCCGGCGGTGACCGTCACATCATTACTTAATGCATCTGTTACACCACCCGTCTGGGCTCTGACCTTTATAGTCTCGGCTTTTGTGTAGAAAATGTTATTGAACGATGCTATACCGCCACTGACAGTCTTCGTCAGAGTACCCTGCAACAGAGACGTCCCTGTACTCGAAACCATAATCTGTGTAGTATTATCCCAGTCGACCAGATTGTTATTTGCATCGAGAACCGAGACAGAGAATGATGTAAATATATCTCCGGCCTTAACCGTAGAAGGCGGCTGAATTGTGAACGAAAGATGATGAGGTGAACCGGCCTTCATCTTCAGGGTTGTACTACCTGTAGCATTCCCCAGAACAGAGGCTGCATTTATCGTTGCAGTGCCAGAAACGGTCGATGATTTAACGACAAAAGTGATCTTCCCCTGCGAATCGGTCGCCACCTGAGTACCGCTGGTCCCCGGGTCTGCATCAGGTGTCGTAATTGTCCCAAGCGTCGTGCTGACAGTAATCAGGACGCCGTCAGGGACAACATTGTTCTTGTCATCTTTTATCGGGTCGCTCGAGATTGTGGAGGTACTCGTACCGTCAGCATTGATCTCGGCAGGACTGGCTGTAAGTACTATATTGCCCGCAGGATTCCCGGATATGAAATTTACAGTAGTCGAACCAGTGGCATTTCCCGCTACAGAGGCTGCGCTGACGTTGGCATTACCAACCTGTGATGCCGACCTTAATTTGAATGTAATTATTCCGTTTGCAGTTACAACCTGAATCCCGGAAAGTCCCGGGTCTGCATCTGTTGCAATTAATGTTCCCGCAGTAGATGATATGGTAACCTTATTACCGTCTTCAACTATATTACCGGACGAATCCTTTATCGGTTCCGAGGTTATATTGCTCTCGCTCACACCATCAGCAATGATGGCTTTCGGAACGGCATTCAGCACTATGGTACCTGTCGGATTCCCTGCCTTCAATGGTAAGTTAACCGAACCACTTGCCGTACCGGGTGGAACAGCCTGTGCAGAGATCTTTGCCGTACCCTTAACAGTGCCGGCCTGCACCTCAAAAGTAATAACTCCGTTCTTGGTTGTAACCTGAATACCGGATATATTCGGATCTGCATCCTGAGCATTTACCGTACATATATCACAACTCACGGTAATGAGGTTGTTATCCTTCACGGTGGTCCCGTTCTCATCCTTGATGGGGTCGCTTGTAACAGTCGCTTTATCTGTTCCGTTTGCCAGAAGTTCTGCCGGATTAACCCTGAGCACTATAGTCCCGTAAGGAGGTCCGACGTCCACATCCACAATCAACTCGTCTGTAACATACTCCGTACCATCGGTCACTTCCAGCTGAATTGTATGTTTGCCGTTCGACAGATTCACACTCGCTACTTTACCCTGTGCTATCGTATTTCCGTTCTCCTTCCAGGTAAAAGTAAGCGGGTCTTCATCGGGGTCATAGCTCAGGCTTCCGTCCAGAACAACCGGTGTAAGAGCACCCTTGGATGCAACAAAGAGGTCCGGTCCGGCATTGGCAACAGGTTTTGCATTCCGGATCTCAACATTGACAGCATCTACGGAAGTATCAATACCGTCAGAGACTTCAAGTTCAAAGACATAATTCCCCTTTTCGAGAGCGGTTGAATATACGGCATCTGTAGAGAGAAGTTCTCCGTTCAGTTTCCATCTGAAAGTTATCGCATCCCCGTCTGGGTCTAAACTCTTCGAGCCATCAAGAACGACAGGAGTCTTCTTTGCCGTGGCAGTAATACTTATATCTGCTCCGGCATTGGCAACCGGTTTGCTGTTTGTAACATTGATATTTACTAAATCCTCCGCCTTTGCAAGCAGATCGGTTGCACTCAGTTTGAACTTCAGAACCTCCAGAGATTCAGGCGCGATAAAAGAAATAATATACTCGCCGGCTCTGCCCTGTTCCTGGGTAAAGTTTACCATAGTTCCGCTTATCTGCTCCCACTTTACATCGAGTATATCCCCGTCAGGGTCTGATGCGGTCCCGATAATGGTAACCTTCTTGCCGTGAAGAACATTCTGGTCATCCCCTGCACTTACCAGCGGCGCACGGTTCAGTCTCTCATCCTCTGCCTGTATTACGGCCTTTGCAGGTTTACTGTATTTATATCCGTTATAAACCAGAAGTCCGATCTCCACTATCTCCTTTTTGGGACCAGCGGGTGACTGGAAAGAGACCTTCGGGTCACTAATAGAACTGAGATTTACAGGCACACCTGAGATCTGATACCAGTTATATGTAAGCTGCCTCGACTGAGGGTCAGAGGATTTTGAACCATCAAGTGTTATGTTCTTCTGAAAACCGGTCCTGACAAACAAAGGTTCAATGACGGCAGTCGGTTCATCAATCTGGGCGGTCGTGACATTTACATTTACGATCGCCGGATCCGAGTCCTCCATTCCGTCGTTCACAACAAGGGCAAACTTCAGTAATCCGGGACTTTGCGGAGCCACAAAAGAGGAAATGACCTTATCCGAATCCATAAGATTAACCTGCTCACCCTCTATCTGACTCCATTTGTAAGTAAGCGGGTCGCCGTCCTGGTCTTCGGACAGAATCCCGCTCAGATAAACTGTCTGCCCTGTATAGACAGTCTGGTCAAGTCCGGCATTTGCCCTTGGCTTGTTATTACTGACCTTTACCCTCACGATTACTTCATCGGGCTGACTGAAGGATTTACCGTCACTGACAATCAGGACGAACTTCAGTATAGTCTGTTTGTTGGGAGCTGTAAATCCGGGTGTTGCAGTATCTGCCCCGTCCAGTGTAACCGGATCACCTGAGACCTGATACCAGTTATACGTAATCACATCTCCGTCAGGGTCAAAAGATGCACTTCCGTCAAGTTTGGCAATGCCGCCGCCGAATACAACTATGTCCGGACCGGCATTCGCAACAGGACTGCGGTTACCTGACTGCTGTACGAAAATCTTTACCTCATCCGGAACACTGTTGGCCTTGCCGTCACTCACAATGAGACCGATTACAATCTCACCTTCCTTCGAAGGGGCAATAAACTGTGCAACGGCATTGTTGTACCCGCTAATTATTACAGGTTCACCGGATTTCTGATACCAGGTAAACGAGATAGTATCGTTGTCGGGGTCCTTACTTTTGAGACCGCTTAATACAACTACGCTGCCCGGTGCAACTGTCTGATCATCTCCGGCGTCCGCCAATGGAGCGTTGTTTAAGGTGTCCTTGACATTTATCACAACATTATCCGGTTCAGAATAGGCCTTGCCGTCATATACAATAAGCGAAAACTCCATTCTGGCTTCACTGGGGGGAGCCTTGAAGTTAGCGATAACAGAGGTGCTGTCATAAATTGTTGTATTGGGTCCGCCTGTCTGAATCCATTCATAGGTAAGGACATCTCCGTCCTCATCATAGCTCTGACCACCGTTGAGATATACAGTGGAACTTATCCTTACTGTCTGGTCTGAACCTGCGTTCGCAACAGGTGCACGGTTTGCCCCGCTCCTGACAAGTACAATTGTTTCATCAGATGAGAAGAGACCAAAGGAATCAGTAACAGTCAGTTTGAAGACAAGCTCAGCATCCTCCTCAGGGGCAGTAAATGATGCGACGGCATTTTTATCATTTTGAATTTCTACAGATTTGCCTGAGACCTGAGACCATTTATATGTAATCTTGTCGCCTATATCAGGGTCAAATGACAAAAGTCCGGAGAGGATAACCTTCGAACCGTAAACAACCTGCTGGTCCCTGCCTGCATTTGCGAACGGCTCTCTGTTTGCCGGTATTACCGTAACTTTCACTGTATCAGAAGAGACAGTTCCCATATGGTCATCGGCAGTAAACTTAAACTCTATCTCCTGTGGTACGTCAGGGGCCTTAAAAGAAATACTCAGTTGTTCCCAGTCTGCAACACCTACGGGTGTACCGCCAAGCTGCTCCCACTTCACACTGTAGTAAAGGTCAGCGGGATCACTCTGAACAGTTGCAGTAAGAGTAACCGTAGAACCCGCATTTACAACCTGATCCTGTCCTGCATTTACAATCAGGATATTGGGTTTGCCGCTGGATACGAAAACCGTAGCATATGCAGGATTACTTTTGAGTTTGCCGTCACTGACGACCAGCTTGACGAAATAAACGCCCTTGAGACGGGGTATAAAGGTGATTTTACTGCCGTTATCCTGCAACGAGATAGACGGTGCACTCTTTACATCCTTACCAGTATCATCCTTCCCGGTCGGAAAACTTATTATACTCCACTCAAATGTAAGGGTATCACCGTCAGCATCCTTACCTTCACCTGAAACAGTTACCGCATTACCCGTCTTACCCTCAATCATAGATTTGGGAATATTTGCCTCAGGGGCCGAATTAATTACCACCGAACCCGAACACGAGAAAATTATCAAAACTGAGCATAATACAAAAAATGAGCTCATTATTTTTGAAAACATAGCCCATACCTCCTAATGTTTTAAATAATACCACAATAAACCCGATAAAACAATACTAATGTGGGAAAAGAACATATATATTCCGTGATTTCAAATCAGTCTACCAAACTAAAAATTTTACATTAAGAAGGAGAACTGAAATCTCCGGTAACTTACTGCTTTTGATATAAATTGGACTTATCAGTTCACCAAAAGGACACCAAAAGCCCTATGTACATAGCAATAACTATTTAGAAAACTGCTTAAATATTACTCATAATATTCAACATTACCTAGCACCCGAACCAAATAACCATAAAATTTCCCTTAATACTAACATTTACGAATGTAGCTGACACCGAAACCAAGTGAAACAGCAACCGGTAAATACAGCTCAATATTAAATCAATACCTGTCTTGGCTTTGAACCGTTGGCAGGACCGACTATACCTTCCTTTTCCATCTGTTCAACCATCCTTGCAGCCCTGTTGAAACCTATATTGAGTCTCCTCTGGAGCATGGAAATCGAGGCATTCCGCGTTGTCTTCACAATATTTACCGCCTCCTGATAGAGTCTCTCGTCCTCACTCCCCGAACCGTCAGAACTCTCCTGAACCTCCTCTACCTCCAGAATTTCATCCTTATAGACAGGAGCACCCTGTGATTTTAGAAATTTAACGACCTCCTTAATTTCCTCTTCATCCACATAGGCACCGTGCACTCTCTCAAGCCTGTTCGAGGCACCCGGCAGATAAACCAGCATATCACCCATACCCAAAAGAGCCTCGGCGCCCTGAGAATCCAGAATTGTCCTCGAATCTATCTGGGATGCGACCCTGAATGAAATTCTCGCCGGAAAATTCGCCTTGATAATTCCCGAAATGACATCTGTTGATGGTCTCTGTGTGGCAAGAATAAGATGAATACCGACTGCCCGCGCCATCTGTGAGAGTCTGGTTACACAGGATTCAACATCTTTGGGAGCAACCATCATAAGGTCGGCAAACTCATCGACTATCAGGACTATATATTCGAGTCTTTTCAGCGGTTCACCGGTCATCTCTTCATATCCCTCGGGAATCTTCTCATCACCTTTGAGTATCTTATCGGCCTTTTTATTGAAGTTGATGATATCCCTTACACCAAGCATTGCAAGTTTGTGATATCTCTTCTCCATCTCATTTACAGCCCACTTGAGAGCTATTGCCGCTTTCTGCGGGTCTGTAACCACGGGGAGCATAAGATGCGGAATACCCTCATAAATGGAAAGTTCCACGACCTTCGGGTCAACAAGTATAAACTTGACATCATCAGGTCTGTGCTTAAAGAGAATACTCATAAGCATTGTATTTACCGAAACAGACTTTCCTGCACCTGTAGCACCCGCAACCAGAAGATGCGGCATCTTGGTCAGGTCAACGACAAACGGCACACCCTCTGAATTCTTCCCGATAGCAAGAGGGAGAATCTTATTCGAATCGGTAAATGCCTTGTCCTCCAGAATTTCCCTCAGATAGACTCCTTCTCTCTCTTTATTCGGGACCTCCACACCTACAACAGATTTTCCGGGGATAGGGGCAAGAATCCTTACCTTTGTGGCCTCAAGTGCCATTGCAATATCATTGGAGAGAGCAAGTATCTTCGAAAGTTTTACACCGGGTCCGGGGGCCATTTCATACATCGTAATAACCGGTCCCGGCCTGATATTGACAACTTTGGAATCAATATCAAAATTCTTGAACTTCTCTTCGAGCCGCCGGGCATATTCCTTGAGCTCCTCCTCGTTGATTTTTCTGGAATTCTTCGGAGGCATTTTCAGTAATGCAGAAGACGGCAGAACATATTCCCCATCGGAGACAGAGATCTTTTCTTCCTTCTCTTCCTTCTTTTTCGGGGGTTTCTCCTTCTTCTTCTCCTTTACAATAGTCTCTACAATAAGTGGTTCGGCCTTCTCCTTTTCGTCATTTTTCTTCAGAACTTCGATAACAGTCTTCTCTGGTTTTATTATCTTCACATCTTCCTTCTTTTCTTCTATCTGCGTATCTTTTCCGTCCGGCAGCGTCTTATCAAGAACCTCATCGGTCTTTACAAAGATAAACAGGAATGTCTTTTTAAGAAAGGAAAAGAGTTTACGTATAATGTCCACGGAAGAAATACTCGTCGTGAGCGTAAGACCTATCATAAAGAATACAACCGAAAGAACTCCGCCGCCTATTGCACCGAAAAGAGATTTCAGTACACTCCCCAGATGATATCCGATAACGCCTTCTATTTTGAGACCAGCGATGAGAAGGCCTCCGATTGTGATATTAATGAATGACGAGATACCAGTTATAAGCAGGATAGTACCGAGAATCTGATATATCTGGAACCTGAGAATCTGATTTCTGATAAGCGATACAGAGATAAACATCAGACCTGCTGCAAAGGCAAATGACGACAATCCCATAAGAGTAAACAGACCCCTGAATAAAAAATTGCCGACAACACCTATCAGATTCTTTTCAAATTCAAAAGTACCCCAGATCAAACTTAACAAAACAATAACTGATAATCCGACAAGTACAATCCCCGTAATCTCTTTCCTGAAGTCCGGCTTCTTCTTCTTTTCTTCCTTACCGATATCGCTCTGATTCTCTTCCGGATTCTGTCCGGAATTATTTTTTAAATTCCTGCTTATACTCTCCTTCCGGGCCATTTATTGCCTCCGTCCCTCAAATGCAATTTTACACAGAGAGCATAAAAAAGCAAATTTTTAACCGGCTTTTAAGGGACTCAATCAGAAGTCCATATCCTTGGAACGTTTCTCTTCGTAGGAGACAAGCGTAGTATTTATTGTTACCTTTGCCTTTTCTCTTAGTGATTTGATAAATTCCTGAATCACGGCACCCTGTCTCGATGCCTCAAGCATCTTCATATACTGGTCTCTTTCCTTCTCGAAATCCGCTCTGGTCTTTACTTCTCTCTCCTTAAGAGAGACCAGATAATAAAAGTTGCCCACTTTTATGATATCTGTCAGGTTTTCTGCAATACCGTTCTCGGTAAAAATCCGTTTCATCAGTTCTTCGGAAACCCCTATTCCGGGAATATAACTCTGGGATGCATTGAACATTCCCGTCTCCTTGAGAACCGCTGTATCAGGTTCTGGCGCTCCTACAACCATTGTATCATGGTCGTGCTCCTTTTCCTTCGGTACGAGTTCCTCAAGTTTCTTTCCTGATTTCAATTGAGAAAGGAGTTTATCGGCATCCGACCTGACCAGTTCATCAGCCTTACCGTCAGCAATTATCTTTCTTGCAATCTCTCTCTCTACCTCTTTCAGTTCCCTCTTAACCGCCTCCTTGGTACCTTCCATCTTAATTATATGATAACCAAAAATCGTTCTTACCGGTTCCTCTGTAATCTCTCCGTCCTTAAGCTTCTTAACCGCCTCTTCGAAGGGTTTTACCATTCTGCCTTCAGAAAAATAGTCGAGGTCTCCGCCTCTCACCTTACTCACTTCATCCTCTGAATACTGCTTTGCAAGGTCCTCGAATTTGGCACCGGATTTTATATCGGCAATTATCTTTTTCGCCTTCTCCAGCACCTTCTTCTCATCTGCCTCACCGGCATTCTGGGCGAGTTTCAGCAGAATATGTCTTGCCCTGTACTGCTTCGGCTGACTGAATTCCGAAATATGGGCATTGTAATAAGTCTCAACCTTCTGATAGTCGTTTTTCAGCAGGTTATCAATCTCACTCTCCTCCACTTTTACATTCTTCATATGGAGTCTCGGGTCAAACTTGACATAATACAGATTCACTTTATTGTTTCTCTTCAGATAATCCTTCAGAGCAGACTCTTCATCTACCTTCACGGAATCCTTTATGAGTTCAAGGAGCTTGATTGCAAGTATTCTCTTCTTTTGCTTCTCCTCGAACTTCTTAGGTGTAATCTGCATATGATATCTCACAATCTTTTCATAGAGATTGTAGTCAAATTCCCCGTTCTGCTGAAACATAGGTGACTCAGCTATGCTCTTTGCCACTTCTTCATCCGAGACCACAAGGTTATATTTTTCGGCCATCTGAGCAAGTATTTCAAGGTCCACGAGTTCATCCATCACAGACTGCCTGAGATTCATATTCTTCGCCATCTCTCTTGAAAAATTGGGATTGTATCTCTGCATTTCCCTGAATCTTGACGTATATGCAAAATTGAAATCCTCAATGGAAATAACGGAGTGATTGACTTTCGCAGCATAGGATACTACCCCGCATCCTCCTCTTGTTCTCTTAAAACTCCCGGGACCGAAGAAGAAAAGAAACGTAACAATAATCATCAGGGTCAGAGCCCAGCTCCACGATGACTGCTTTTCCTTTCTCAGTTTATCTAACATGGTAACTCCTTCATTGCTAAAAATATCTTCCTGACAAGTACGATATAAAAGCAAAAACAGGCGGCTATAATAATGTAATGTTTCAAAAAATCAAGCAATTTTAATAAAAATTTATATTTTAAGATGAAAATCCGAACAACAGTGTCAGGTAAAACTTCTCGGGTACCGGACGGGCTCCAAATCTGTTGATTTAAAACCAGAGCCGATTGTGATGTCAGAAAACCGGCGATGGGCAACAGATTAATCAGAAAAAATTTGACATTTTAAATATTTTATTCTAAATACTTTTCCTCTTTTTACGGAGGTCGTGAAATGAAGTGTCAGAAAGTAAAACCCGGAGTTGAATGTGTTCACTGGAAGAAATTTGGATGCTCATTTGAGGGCGGAAGCTGTCATCCGGTAGTCGAGAACTGCCTGACAGGTGGTAAGAACGGAGAAGGCTGTTCAAATATTATGGAGTTTGGCGGAAATAAATACTGTGTATTATTTGCAGAACCTGCTGCCAAATGGGAAGACGGACTCTGTAATTTTGCAACTCATCAGAAAGTCGAAAGAAAGGTAGTAGAACAGAAAATCAACCCATTAAAGGCTGCCAAGAGAGCCCAGAGACAGGGTCGTGGAGTATAATAACACAATTACAGATATTCAAAACATATAGTTCCGGAGGGGAGTTTGTGTACGGTAATTGCGGCAATAAGATATTTCAGCGGTATACCTCTGATTATTGCGGCCAACAGAGATGAGTTTCTTAACAGGAAAACAGACCCTCCATCAGTAATTAATAAGAATCCGTTTATCGTTGCTCCGAGAGACAGACTCAGGCTCGGCACATTTATGGGTATAAACGAATGGGGGCTCACAGCAGTCATCACAAACATTTCCGGACTCGTGCCAAAGGACAACAGTAAAAAATCGAGAGGTCATATTGTCCTGAGGGCACTCGGTTCCCCCGACGTTACCAGACTTCTTCAGGATTTCAGGCATATAGATTACTCAGAATACAACTTCTTTCAGCTTTTTGCGGCAGACAGAGAGAGAGCAGTCTTAATAAGATATAGCGGAGAAACAGAGATTAAGGAACTGAACAGCGGTGTTTTCACCTTCTCAAACTGGGACGCTGTTCCGGAAGTTTCAGATTATAAAAACAGTGTTATTCTGTCAAGATTAGACAAAATAGATATAAACAGTGATATTGAAACCATAACAGAGCAACTTACAAAAATACTCTCTGTTCACGACGGCGAGGATATGAGATATCAGATATGTGTTCATACAGATAACTACGGGACCCTCTCCTCTGCCATTATAGCACCTTTTCAGACTGAACCGTTATTTTATTATTCCATCGGGCCCGTATGTCAGAACAGGTTCAGGACATATAATCAGGACCTGAAAAGAATATTAAAAGTTTAGACATTGAGTGATTTATCTGCTAATAACTAAATCTATAATTTCCGAGGAGTACCTTCTATGAGGAAGAAAAAGATTTCTGGATTTATTTTGCTGTTTACGGCTGTTTTTCTTGCTTCAGGCACTTTGCTCTCCCAACCAATTCCGTCATCTGTCCTGTTTTCCTATCCACAGAGAGATGAAATCAGGCTTTCACCCGATGGAGAGAAGGTCTCATACATCGGATACGACAACAACAGAATCAGGAATATCTTTATTAAAACGATCGGCAAAAATGACGACAGATTCATCATCGAGGACCTTGAGAATGAAATCATTTCCTACAACTGGTCATTTATGCCCGAAAAGATTCTCTTCTTCAAGAAAACCGAAGACAAAAAGGCTGTTCATCTTTATCTGACAGATATCAGCACGAAACTTATCAGAGACCTAACACCGTTTAAGGGGATAAATGCAGGGTTTCTTATAACGGACCACAGAAAACCGGAAGAGGTCGTCTGCGGAATAGAACTGAACAAAAAGGGAAGATACGACCTTTACTCAGTAAATCTCATTACCGGAGCAATTACCGAGGTTGCAAAAGTTCCGGACGATACGATTGCGGTAAAAGGAGACATAAGCAACAGGATATTCATTACAGAATCAATCGACAGAAAATCCTTAAAAAGAATCTTCAGAATAAAAACGGACAAAAGCGATAAATTCAGTGAACTCACAACTGCTGATACCACAGAAGATTTCAGGATAATCGATTTTTCAGACGACGGAAAATCGCTGTATCTCCTTTCAGATAAGACCAACAGGTTTACTGCGCTCGTAAGATTCGACCTCGAATCGAGAAAAGAGACCGAGACAATTGCCGTATCACAGAAATCAGATGCAGATAATGTATTTTTCAACCACTATACCAAAAAGCCTGTTTCAGTTGCTTACGACTTTATGAAAAGAGACATTACGGTAATCGATAATGAATTCAGTGAGGACTTTCAGATACTATCGAAAGCCAAAAAGGGAAATATTACTTTCTTATCGAATGACCTCAAAAACGAGAAATGGCTGATAATGTTCGAAACACCCGAGATGCCCGCGTCATATTATGTCTATAACCGCACCCAGAAACGAACTGTTCTCTTATTCCTCAGTAACCCTGAATTCGAAAAATACAAGTCTGTCAAAAGTCAGCCATTCACAATAAAATTCGGCGAAAACGAGAAGCTGCTCCTCTTTGTTACACTCCCTGCAGACCAGAATGCCGAAAACTTTCCTACAATCCTCAATCTTGTCAATACAAAGGATTACAGGAAAGGTATCGGTTTTGACCCGGTCTGTCAGTTCTTCTCTTCGAGAGGTTTTGCCTGCATAGCATTCAATCACAGCGGCATAAGGGGATTCGGAAAGGAATTTTACAACAACGCATATTCAAAAGACGGCATGAAAAGAAGAACTGATGAAATTACAACCGTAATAAAATGGGCAATCGACCGCAATATAGCAAACCCCCAACAGATTACCATACTCTCTGATTCGCTCAGTTCACTCTATGCCCTTAATTCAGTCTCCGAAAATAAAGATATTATACATACTGCCGTTTTCATCGATCCGGTACTGAACATCAAACAACTCAGAGAGAATTTCGATATAACGGATTTCAGCAAAATAAAAGAGATACTTATGGTCCCGTCCGAAGATAAAAAGGCAGTTCTCTCAAAGTTTGGCCAGATTACGGTTCCGTCACTCTTTCTTCTTAGTAAAAAATCGGCGTTCTATGATTACAATGAAATTGCCGGTCTTCTTTCCGATGCCAAGAAAAAGAATAAGGATATAATGATGATTTTGTATCCCGAAATCAACAGTGAAAATACTGCAGATTTTTATCAGAGAACCGAAAATTTTCTGGCCAAATATTTCAATACGGACTTTATTGAGATGAATACAAATTCAAAAAGTAATGCAGAGATAAGGTAATCTTTGACTTTTTACCCTTTGAGATATATGATTTTTTCCCTTGAATATTTCTGTAGAGGCAAGGGACCGACAGAAAATGGCATTTAAAGATATTATAGGACATACCGAAGTTATTGAAAATCTCCTAAAAAGGATAAAGGAGAACCGCCTGCATCATGCAATGATGTTTTACGGACGGTTGGGGATAGGTAAAAGAACACTTGCAAAGGAGTTCATCAAGGCCATAAACTGCAAAGACTTCGACAATGAACCCTGCGAGAAGTGCAATAACTGCAAATGGATAAATGAGAACAAACATCCGGATGTAATAATCATAACCAACGGGATAAGGGCTGAATCACTTGATATCAGACTCGTTCAGAATAAAGGGTCTGCAAACGGCGAGCCTGACGCAGCGGAAGAGACGTCATCTTCACCCAAAAAGGAAATAACAATTGACCAGATCAGATATCTTGAAGAGATAATTTATACCAGTCCAGTCGAGGCAAAATACAGGGTAATCTTCATTATTGACGCCGAAACATTTAATAAAAATTCCGCAAACGCCTTTCTTAAAACACTGGAAGAACCGCCCGGGAATACAATTATTGTAATGACCACTTCATTTCTCGGAATGGTCCCTGTAACGATAAGGTCAAGGACTGAGAAAATCCGTCTTAAACCTCTCTCTGATGCTGATATGAAGAGACTGCTTAGCGAAAAGATTAGTTATTCATCTGAATATACGGATATTGTTCTTCACCTTCTGAAAGGAGGGCTCAACAGAAAAATACTAAGCACAGACGATGAATCACTGAAGGAATATCTGGATATGGCAGCTGATTTTGTAAACTCAGGGAAAATCACGGTAGAGGAAATACTCGAAGCAGCCAATACTCTCACAAGGAGTAACGACAGGGCAGAAAGGGAACTGAGAATTTACATTTTTTTTACTATATTAAAGGAACTTCTTACAGATATCCATCTGGGACGTGCAGCAGATATCTGGGGAAAATACATTTCCCAGAATACAACTGCAGATTTTTCAGATATCGAACATCTTGATGAAACAATCAGATTCATCAGAAATGCCCAGAATCTTTACTGCAATCAGGGCATAATTATTAAATCCGAACTTTTGAGGTTAAGTGAACAATGGAACAGATTGTAGGCGTTAAAGTCAGAAAGAGTTTGAAGGTCTATACATATCTTACGAACAAATTCAATGTTGCAAGAGGAGACCTGGTGGTTGTCGAGACAGACAGAGGAGTTACTACCGGGACTATCGTTTTCGGCCCTGTGGAGGTGGAATCCGCCCAGCAGGGTATGAGAAAACTTATAAGAATCGCCGATGATGAAGATTTGTCCATTATTGAAAAGAATACCAAAAAAGAGGAAGAGGCATTTAAGGTATGTATCGAATGCATTGAATTCAGGCGAATAGAGATGAAACTGATAGACGTTGAGTATATGTTATCCGGCGGTAAGGCTGTTTTTTACTTTACTGCAAACGGCAGGGTCGATTTCAGAGACCTCGTAAAGGACCTCGCCAGAAGACTGAATATCAGAATCGAAATGAGACAGATAGGTGTCAGGGATGAATCCAAAATGGTCGGAGGCATTGGTCCCTGCGGACTCGTCCTCTGCTGCAACCAGCATCTGCACAGTTTTGAACCGGTCTCAATCAAAATGGCAAAGGACCAGAACCTTATCATGAATCCCCAGAAGGTCTCGGGGCTTTGCGGAAGACTTATGTGCTGCCTGTCATACGAACAGGCAACCTACGACGAACTCTGGATGTCCATCCCGAAAATAGGGAGAAAACTCATTACCCCCGAAGGCGAAGGCAAGGTCGTTTCACTTGATATCAAGGGGCAGAAAATATCAGTTTACATCAACGATGAGATAAAAGTCTATGACCTGACTGTTCTGAGAGACCTCAACAAAGACCTGATTGAAGAGGAGAAGAAAAAACAGAGCATTGAGAATTCAGAAATTATGGAATCTCTTCTCAAGCAGGAGGAGATCGAAAAGGAGTAGTAAAATATTTTAATAAAGAGGAGCATTTATGGCAAAGAATGTTTTTATTACAAGTGCACTTCCCTATGCTAACGGGAGTATACACCTCGGGCATCTCGTAGAATATATCCAGACCGATATATATGCACGTTACCGGAGACTGAAGGGCGACAATGTAGTCTATGTATGTGCCGATGATACACACGGTACTCCGATCGAGATAAATGCCATGAAGCAGGGGATAAAACCCGAAGAACTCGTAGAGAGATATCATAAGGAACACAGTGAAGACTTTGCAAAGTTCGATGTACAGTTTGATATATTCTACTCTACCAACAGCCCGGAAAACAGGCATTACAGCGAACTCTTCTTCAGCAGGCTGAAGGAACGCGGATATATCTATCAGAAGGAGATGGAACTCCATTACTGCGAACAAGACAAGAGATTCCTGCCCGACAGATATATAAAGGGAAAATGTCCCAAATGCGGTGCACCCGACCAGTACGGCGATGTATGTGAAAAATGCAACAGCACCTATGACACATCAGAAGTTATCGACCCTTATTGCGTGATATGCGGCAACAAACCTGTTGTTAAGCCCGCAAAACACTACTTCTTCAGACTCTCTGCCTTCAGAAAGGAACTCAAGGAATTTATCGAGAACAGCAATTTTCTGCAGGAAGAAATCAGAAACTATGTTCTGAGCTGGATAAATGAAGGGTTAAAGGACTGGTGTATAAGCAGAAACGGACCTTATTTCGGCTTCAAGATTCCTGACGAGGATGACCTTTATTTCTATGTGTGGCTTGACGCCCCGATAGGTTATATCTCAAGTCTTCAGAAATACTGCAATGACAGGGGAATCAATATAGATGATTTCCTCAGGAATGAAGAATCAGAGATAATTCATTTCATAGGGAAGGATATAGTCTATTTCCATGCACTCTTCTGGCCTGCAATGCTTATGGGCGCAGGATTCAAAAGACCTGATATACTTTCTGTCCACGGAATGCTTACCGTTAACGGTGAAAAGATGAGCAAGAGCCGCGGGACATTTATTACCGCAAGACAATATCTGAAACACCTTGAACCTTTTTACCTTCGGTACTACTTTGCATCCAGTCTCTCAAGAAAACCTGATGATATAGACCTTTCGATCAGCGATTTTGTCAACAAGGTCAATGCTGAACTTGTCGATAATATTTCAAACTTCACATACCGGACACTCTCCTTTATAGCAAAGAGATTCGGCGGCAGACTGACTACCCTTCCTACCGGAACAGCCCAGACCGAGGAAGTTATGAGGCTTATCAGGGAGGCAGATGAATACTTTTCCGAACGGGAATTCAGAAAGGCGATTCAGACAATCAACCAGATATGCTTTATAGGCAATAAATTTGTATCGGATATGAAACCATGGGACCTCATTAAAAAGGATGAAACCCTCTGTCAGCAGAATCTCACCTGGTGCGCCAATCTCTGCAAGAACCTTGCCATACTTCTCAAGCCTGTAGTCCCTTCGCTCTCCGAATCACTCGAGAAACAACTCAATCTTAACAACCTGAAATTCAGTGATATCGGTTTTAACCTGACAGAGCATAATCTGGGAGAGATAAAAATGCTCGCTACCAAGCTCGAACCCGAAAAGGCAAATAAAATCATTGAACCACAGGAAGAGAACAAGGAAATCACAAAGGATGCATCAGGAAAACCTGAACTGATAGATTATGAATATTTTGCAAAACTTGATTTGAGGGTTGCTGAGGTACTGGAGGCCGAGAGAATAAAGAATTCAAAAAAGCTGTTAAGACTGATTATTGACTGCGGTGAGAAGAGGCAGATAGTTGCAGGTATAGGAGAATATTATTCACCGGAAGAACTCATCGGCAGAAAAATTATGGTAATATGCAATCTGAAGCCCGCAAAACTGATGGGAGTCGAATCAAACGGTATGCTTCTGGCAGGTTCGCTCCCTAATCAGAAAATCTTTCTTGCCACATTCGACAGGGAAGCAGTAAACGGAAGCAAGGTAAAATAATATAACTCTTATTCCCTATTAATCCGTTTGTCTTACGGAAGCTTTACGTCACCATATACACATTTTGATGAATCACCCTGCTTCTCATAACTCTGTGAATTGATAAAACTCTCGTAATAAACTCTCTTATAGTCTGTATCCCAGCATTCGGAGAGGTCAATCTCCTTTACACCCTGTGATAATATATCCCCGCCTGTTGCCCTGCCGTCACACCTCCCGCTACCTTCCGCCTTCCATCTCGACAGAAGTTTCAGATTTTCATCCATTCCCTTGCCATCGATATCTGCAACAGCATCGTATGAAAACTCACCGGCACCATCTTCTTCCCTTTTATATTTATAAAGGGAGTCAACAGGCCCTTTCCCGTCCTGACCGATAAAATCGGTAAAGGTCACATCGAGTGTATAAGGAAGAGTTTCGGTATTATAGACTGCCTTAATCTTTCCTTCCTCAACCCTTGAGGGGTCCATTGATTTGACCGCCGAAAAATCTACCATAAGCGTACCGGTTCCTCTTCTGTACTTTGTCCCCTTTGTGTGTTCACCCGAAAAAATTACTTTGTAATCCTCTGAATTCTTCCCGTGAGCCTCAAGTTTGTAACTGAACTTCCCCTTTGCTACCCTTGTCAGAGTAAATCTGTAAGTCAGAGGGTCAAGCCCTCCCGGCGTATGCGGACCCCATACCTTCGTATCTCCGTCCCTCTTACCTCCCGGAGATTTTGCAATATCCTCAGCGAGTGAAAGCAGAAAGTATATTGAACCGTTTACAACCTCAGTAAATTTCCTCGTAAGGATATAATACTCCGCAATATCTCCGACACTGGTCCTGAGCAACACATCCTCCTCCTGCATCAGTGCCCCGCCCTTCTTGGGAAATATTATCTTTACCGATTCTTTATCCGGCAAACCCTCGAGAAAATCAAATTCATCCTCCAGACCGCAATAGAGCAGAAAAAAGGCCGTTACAACACATAGCAGAATTATTTTTTTCATAGGATATACCCTCCTTGTGTAGAATTCTATTTCAGAATAGAAAATTGTCAACAGAAATATCCTGTGTGTGTTGTTCCAAAATAGAAATGTTACATTATCTGCAAAGTAGAAATGTTACATTTTGTAGGATTGGAAATAAAGAGAAGTTAAGTATTAAAGTAGGAATAAAGGGAAAAGTATTTGTTTCCCTATGGGGGGTAATAGGGAAACGGCAGGCCAGATTTTTGAATTTTATCCAGTCTGAGTCATTATCCTCCTTATTAATTTCTAAGGAGGTGGGTATCAATGTCCCCAGAAGAGGTTATTATGAAGTATTCTAAGGTTATACACATAATCAGCAATTGTTATGAAGGCAGGATTTCCAAGTCAGAGGCGATGAAGTTACTTGGTTGCTCAAGGATGACCGTTTATAGGAAACTTAAGAGATATGAACAAGGTGGGGCATTCTCCCTCATCCACAGGGGATATGGGAAGAGGTCAAACAGGAGGATTAAAGATGATATAAGGGAAAGAGTTATAAGTCTAAAGAAGGAGATATACTACGATTTCAACGATGTTCATTTCAGTGAGATACTTAATGAGGAGCTTGGGATAAAGATTTCGAGGGAGAGTGTAAGGAAGATATTAAGAGCATCCGGGATACCTTCCAAATATTCGAGAAGGGGGAGGAAATACCGGAGGATGAGGGAGAGGAAGGAGTTTTTTGGGGAACTTATACAAATAGACGCATCGATAGAGTATTGGTTTGATAGTGTTAATGATAGACAGAGCCTGATAGCAGGTATAGACGATGCAACCGGGAAGGTCTGGGCGGTATTTGTTGAGAGGGAAAGTCTTGAAGGATACTTTTTGCTGATGAGAAAGATAATAGAGGAGGATGGGGTACCGTTTAGTATATATACGGACAGACACAGTATATTTTACACTGATAGGGAACCTACATTTGAAGATGAGATAAATGGGATAAAGCCTATGACCCAGTTTGGCAGGGCAATGAATGAACTAATGATATGGATGAGGAAGGCACATAGCCCACAGGCAAAAGGTAGAATAGAGAGGTCATTCAGGACATTTCAGGACAGATTAAAGGCGGAAATGAGACTTAAGGGAATCAGGGATATAGATGAGGCGAATAAATTTCTTGTAGGCTTTCTGAAGCGGTTTA
>Ga0067045_1029593_pt1 | contig 19510 bp, 16 predicted proteins | sample TerdegcTABiofilm_FD_59184 | JGI IMG/M metagenome (GOLD analysis project Ga0067045, IMG submission 59184) | Combined Assembly of (Gp0054472, Gp0054536) Wastewater bioreactor microbial communities from Singapore -Terephthalate degrading... | reverse complement strand
CGCCCCGACCGGTCGCCTTCTTCAGGAGACCGCCCGCCGCACCGTCGTCGACCGCGAGGACGACGCGAACGCCAGGCCCGAACACATTGGAGGTCAAGGCCTCGATGTCCTTGCGCAGGTCGCCGTCACCTCGTCCGAGGTGGTCGAGCACGAGCACCAGGGCGGGGCCGGACGCGCGCGCCCGGATCTGTAGCCAGTGCCGCGCCTCGTCGCGGGTCAGGGGCCAGTCGAGCGCGGACGACAGCAGGTCGGCGAGCATCTGGAACAGATCGGCACCGCCGTCGGCCTGGACATAGAGGGCGGCGAAGGCGTCGTCTTCGGCCAGGTCCTGAACGAGTTCGCGCAGCACATGGCTCTTACCAGAGAGGGGAGCGCCCTCGACGATGATCAGGCGGGCCTTGTCGCGCAGGTGATGAATTGCCGTCCCGGTGGCGCGTCGGTCAAAACCCCAGCCCTCGACGAAGGTGGCGGTCGCATCGTCCCAGTCGCCTGTCATCTCCTCCAGGGTGGCCGTGGACATCTGCCTGACGGCGCTCATCCACACCTCCGGCGCCTCGGCCATCAACTGTTCGATCGCCGCCTTGAGATCGGCCTTGGCGACTTTGGCGGCGTTGTCGATCAACGCGGCCAGCTTGACCTCGTCCGGCGCATCCGGCGTCCAGGGTTTTCCGGTGTAGGTTTCGAACAAGGCAGTCTGGGCCCCGTTGGTCAAGGCCACGAGGGGTGCCATGGGTTGCATGAGCCTAGCGTAGGACAGGGCTTGGGCGGCATCCGACGCCGTCAGCTTCTCACCGGCGCGCTTTAGCTCGAGGATCGCAAGAGGTTCGCCGTTCAGTTCGACCAGGATGTCGAGCCGCGCGCCGGCCTGGGTCTTCGGCTCTCCGTTCACCGTGATCTCATTGTGACCCGCCTTGAACGTGAAGCTTTGTTGATGCTTGAGCGCCTTACGCGGGAGCCAAGGGAACGCCTTGAGCATCGTCGCGCGCAACTCCGCCTCGAATTCCTGTTCGGGCGTTGTCTTGGTGGTCAACACGTAGGGCATCGGGAAATCCGAAATGGTCGATAAGCTTTACGGCACGCGCCGACTTGTTCGATATGGGGAGCGCCGCGACGGGTACGGTGTTCGACTGAAAACCGGGGTCTGTGTGAAGAGCGGAATATCGCCTTTTAACCAAGTCGGTAATGACTGCTGCTGGCGCTTCCCAGACCTCAGCGCGCCTAGGCGGCCCAGGCGAAAACGGCCGAATAGTTCTCAGAATCATCCACGGTGGCGCGCTTACGCCAGAGCCGCCAAGGCGCGCTAGACTACGATATTGAACGAGAGTCTGACTCTTTGCGGACCTTCAGTTCGCCCGCTTAGTGCGAAGAGACGGCGGCGAAGCATCTGGCCCTCAAGCAGCCGTGACGAACATCCGGGCCGAGTCACGATGTACCGGTGGCAGGCAGGGGCTAGCAGTTGAATCGGCCAACCGGTCTCTCGTCACGATTGGCGCCGCTCCGGAGCAAGAGTGAACTTGTCATCCTGAGGGAGCCATCTGTGAGCGAAGCTATATCCGCAATCGACGACTGGGTCGCCGAACCCTTGTTCCGTGATGTATAGGCGATGTTCCATCGCCTGATCCTCGCGCACAGTCCGGCACATCCCGTTGTGTCATTTGACGAAGGGATCGCCGCCCCGGAGGAAGGGTATATACTTCCGCTTCGGCGTCTGGCGCTGGAGCGCTTGGATATCGAACGCTGGAACGAAACCGGATCGGCGATGGCGAGATTCTCAAACGCACGATCGACGCCATCGAATTTCAGGAGAGCCGGGGAGCCCTGCTGGAGACGGGGATCCCGCTCATGCCCGGGAGCTGCAGTCCGGACGAGGCAGCCGCAATCTGTTTGCGCAGCCGGGTTTCCGAAAACCCGGCCTCGGGAGATGCTGCTTGCCAACCGCACGGCCGAACCCGTCCAGGCCGCGCACCCTCATGGGGTCCTCTCGCAACCCCTTGCCGAATGCGCCAGTCCGATCAGAGTCCCCGAAAAATGACCTCGGCCATGCCCGGGTAGAAGGCGATGTAGCCCGCGATAGGGTCAGCGGCGGGGTAGGGCGTCTTATACGACCAAGCCGCATCGGGATGGACTTCATCCCCCACCGCCAGCGTGAAGTAGCTCGCCTCGCCCTTGTAGGGGCAGCGCGTCGTGGTGACGGTTCGGGTCAGGAGGTTCATGTCCAGGTCCGCACGCGGAATGTAGTGGACGGGGGCGTAGGCGGCCTCGTGCAGCGTCAACACGTCGCCGGTTTCTCCAATCTGGCGACCCGCCGCCCGGACGACGGCGCGCGACATCTCACGCACCAGGGTGATCGGGTGGTCGGGGCCGGGGGGCCTCATTCGGGCGTGGCTCATGGTTTCTCCTCCGAAATCCGGATCGAAGGCTCCTTGCCTTCGAGGGATGTCAGCGCTGAAGCGTGGAGAGGCAGTGGACGCTGCACAGGGCTTGCAACCTGCGCGTCCTGGGTCAGCTCCGCCAGCATCGTCGGGATCAGTTCGGACACGGTAGGGTGGATCGGCACGGCCCAGCGAAGCGCTTCGATCGTCTGGTCGGCCACCATCATGTCAAGGATCCCGTGGATCGCCTCGTCGCCGCCGACGCCGAGGATGGCCGCACCCAGGATCCGGCGCGTGTCGGCGTCCACCACCACCTTCATGAAACCCTGGGTCTCGCCCTTTTCGACGGCCCGCCCGACGCGGGTCATCGGCCGTTTCGAAAATAGCAGCCGACGTCCGCTCTTCAGCGCATGGGCGTCTGTCATTCCGACCCGGCCAAGCGGCGGATCGATATAGAGGGCGTAACCGGGCAGTCTCTGGCTGACCCGCCGATCCTCGCCATCAAGAAGGTTGGCCGCCACGATCTCGAAGTCATTGTAGGCGGTGTGGGTGAAGGCGCCGCGGCCGTTGCAGTCGCCGAGCGCCCAGACGCCTTCGACAGACGTCCTCAACTGATCATTCACCGTGATATAGCCCCGGGTGTCCGTTGCGATGCCTGCGACCTCCAGGCCCAGATCGTCCGTGTTTGGGCGACGGCCGATCGCCAGCAGGGCATGACTGCCGATCGAGGCCGGCGCCCCTTCAGCGCAATCCACCGAGACCGAAACCCCCTCCTCCGCCGGGGCGAACCCGATACAGTCCGCCCCGGTCCGGACGGTCACGCCTTCGGCTTCGAGAATCTCGCGCACGGCCTGGGAAACATCCGGATCCTCGCGACCAATCAGCCTGTCTCCCCGCTCGATGATCGTCACCTCGGCCCCGAAGCGGCGATACATCTGGGCGAACTCCAGACCGATGTAGCTGCCGCCCACGATGACCAGATGCCGGGGCAGGACATCCAGGCCGACGATCCCCGTGTTGGTCATCCAGGGCACGTCGTACAGCCCGGGCAGATCGGGGACGACGGCCCGGCCGCCGACGTTGATGAAGATCCGGGACGCCGTCAGCCGCCGACCTTCGACGACGACTGTGTCGGCGCTTTCGAACCGCGCGTGGCCGCGGATCAGATCGACATTGTCCATCCCGCTCAGCCAGTCCTCGCTACCCGTCCGCGAGTCGAGGATGACCTTGCCCGCGCGGGCCGCAACGGCAGCCATGTCGACCCTCACCTCGCCTGTGGAGAAACCGTACTCTGCGCCGCGCTGCGCGGTTCGGACGGCCTGGGCGCTGGCCACCAGGGTCTTGGTCGGCTTGCAGCCGGTGTTGACGCAGGTGCCGCCTACGAGGTGGCGTTCGATGATGGCGACCGTCATCCCGGCGGCGTTCAGCCGCCCGGCAAGGGCGGGCCCGGCCTGGCCGGCGCCAATGATGATGGCGTCGAACCGCTCCGTCGCGACGCTGTCTGCTGTGGGTTTCGACACGAGAAGAGTCCTTTGAAAGGCTTACGAACGCCAATGCCGCGAAACCGCAGAGGGGCCGATCAGGCCTCAAGTCTGGCGATCACCTCAAGGATATCTCCGGGATCGGTTCGACAGGTGAAGTCGGGGTCCACGAAGGCGGCGGCGACAGCGCCATTCCGGTCAATCACATAGGTCGCCGGGATCGGCAGCATCCAGGTCCGGGAGCCGTGAAGCTCGCTGAGATTGATTCCACGGGCCTCGAGGTGGGCGCGCATGAACGGCGGCACCACGAAGATGACGCCGAACAACAGGCCGATCGCGTAGTCGATATCCGACAACACGGGAATCGAGAGTTCCGACTGCAGGCGACGCGCCGGTTCGGATGTCTCGGGAGAGATGGCGATAATGCCGACTGAATGTGCGGCGAATTGCGGAAGGGCGGCGTCGAGGGCTCGAAGCTCCTCCACGCAGAACGTGCACCAGGCGCCGCGAAAGAAGCTGATGACCACCGGGCCGCTGCGCACCAGTTCCACGGACGACACGAGGCGACCGTCGATCGTCCGCGCCAGGAAGACCGGCATGGGATCACCCGGCTTAAGCGTGCGCTCCAAGACGTCAGACGCGGTGATCCACTCCTCCAGATCGCCGTAAAAGGTTGACGAATCCGTCTGTGGAGCAGCCATTGTGATCTCACCTTTTTCCAAGATCTCGTCGTGGATATCGGTCCCGCGACCACCGTCAGATGAACGCTATATCACTCGGCGGCAAGTAGGAGACCATCGCGTTGCTGGGGGCCGCCACCAACCTGGATCTGCGTCGTGAAGCAATCAACAGGGGCTGACCGCTTTCTTCGCCTGCTCGCTGTGCACGGCCGCTTGATCGGCCGGCGATGACTTCCAAGAAGGGTTGAGCCTGTTGGCCCGATAGCCGACGGGCATCGAAAGCATACCCCCCTGAAGCCTGTCGCCGTGGGTGACGCGCTGATACGCTGCGGAGGCCGGCCCGAGAAATCGACGTCTGAAGCGACGAGGACGTGATCTTCGTCCAAAGGAGGCTCAAGGTGACCACAGAACCAGCCCATCTCGGCCGTAGAGGCCTGTTCATCGCCGCGGGATCCCTGGCGGGAGCGGGGCTCTTCGCCTCCGCCGGCGCCGCCCTTGCGCAGCCCGGAGACGGCGATGTCGGCATTCTGAACGGCGCCCTTGCCATCGAACACGAGGGCATCGCGGCCTATCGGCTTGCCGCTGCGAGCGGGCTGTTGTCCGCCGGCACATTGAAGGTCGCCACAGTGTTCATGGGACACCACCAGCAACATCGTGACGCCCTCGCCCGGGTGGTTCGTGAGGCGGGCGGCACGCTGGTAGAGGCTCGATCGGATTCGGACTACGTCGAGGCGCTCGCGCTCGCGACCCTGACGTCCGAAGCTGACGTCGTGGCGCTCGCCACGCGTCTCGAACAGGGGGCGACCAACGCCTACACCGGGCAGGTGGCGGCCCTGTCCGACAAGGGCCTGGTGCACCTGTTCACCCAGCTCTCCGCCGATGAAGCCGTTCACTGGGCGACCTTGAACAATGCGGCCGGGACAGAGATTCCGGCGCAGGCCTTCCTGTTCGGCTGAACCGTGAAGCGCCTGGCCCGAGAGGGGTTGGTCCTCGTCATCGCCGTCATCCCCTTCCTGACGAACGGGATTGTTCAGGCGCCGGCAGCCTCCGCCCAAGGCGGCGGGGATATAGGGCGTGGACGCGCGCTGTACGACGGCCGCTGTGGCGGCTGCCACTCGCTCGACGTCAACCGGACCGGGCCCAGACATCGGGGCGTCATTGGCCGACGCGTGGCGTCGACGGACGGTTATGACTACTCGCCGGCGCTGCGCCGGGTGGGCGGCGTCTGGACGCCTGACAGGCTTGATGCCTGGCTCCAGGGTCCGCAACGCATGGCTCCCGGCTCGCGGATGTACCTGACCGTTCCAGACACGAACCAGCGCCGCGACATCATCGCCTACCTGGCGACAACGGACGGTTCAGAACGCTGATCCCGGCGTCGCTTTGCAGATCAGCCCGATGGTCGATATCGAAGACGACACCGGGATCGTCACAGTCGATCGACACAACCTCGTCGCCGAGCGCGTCCAGCACCGAACGCGCGCCCCGATCGCCGCTCAGCCGCAAAAGATCAGCAAAGACGGCCGCGCCGAAGGCGACTGGATGGGCCGGGCCATCGGGCGAGCGGACAACCGCTGCGGGTGCGCCATCGACCACGGCGTCGAGGAGGGCATCGGCGAGGGACGCCGGGATCCGTGGCAAATCGCCGAGAAAGATGGCCACGGCCCGGGCTGAGGGCGGCAGGGAGGCGATCCCGGCTCGTAACGAAGCCGCGAGACCTTCCGCCCAGTCCGCGGCCGTGATCCGGCGCAGCCTCGGATCGGTCACGGCGGCCAGGGCCCCGACGACCCCGGCGTCCGCACCCGTCACCACCGTGACGGTCTCCACCGTGGCTGTGAGCGCGGTCCGCACCGAGGCGAGGATGAGCGGCTCGCCGCGCCAGTCAGCGCTCAACTTGCCGCCGCCGAACCGGCGACCGGCGCCGCCCGCGAGGACGATCGCGTGCCGCCCGGTCACGCCCCTGTCCCGATGATCTCGGCGATGACGGAGACCGCGACCTCCGTCGGCGAGCGTGCGCCGATGGCGAGACCGATCGGCGCTCTCAGTCGCTCCAGCTCGGAAGATGTCACGCCCGCCGCGCGAAGCCGATTTAACCGCTCTGGCAAGCGTCTGCGCGCGCCGAGCACCCCGACATAGCCAGCCGGGGACCGGAGGGCGCAGGCCAGGGCGTCATGATCCAGGTCGGCGTCGTGGGTGGCGATGGCGACGGCCGTCCAGGGATCCGGCCGGAGGGCGGCGAAGGCTTCGGTCGTCGACCCCCTATGATAGCTGACGGCAAGAGGAGGCGGCGTTTCAGGCCCCTTCGGCCGGATGAGATCTACGGCCCAGCCTTCGGCCAGACCCAGGGCGGCGATCGCCAGGGCGAAGGGATCGGAACCCACGACGATCAGTCTCTGGGGCGGCTGGTAGAGGCGACCGCCTTCGACCCTCTCGCCGGGCATCCGGACGGACCGGTGGTGTCCATTGCTGACATAGAGGACGGGGCGTCGCTCCGCCTCGGCGTGGCGCAGTTCCGCCAGGGCCGGATCGTCAGGATCGAGCCTTTCGACGAGCAGGTCCAGGCGTCCGCCGCAGGGCAGGCGCGTGTCGACGAACGGGCTGCCACGACCGTAGACGATTCTGCGCGGCTGTCGGTCTTCGAGCGTGGCCCGGGCATGGAGGATGACATCGGCCTCGATGCATCCGCCAGACAGGAAGCCGCCGGCGTCTGACGCGGTGACCGCCATCTGGGCGCCGACCCCGCGCGGACCGCCACCCTCGGCCGCGACGATGGTGACGAGGGCGACGGGTTCTCCGCGATCGGCCGCCGCAAACAGGCGCGGGCGCATGTCGTCTTCGAGGCCTGCTGGATACCAGTCGCTCATCCAGGAACGATAACGGCTCTGCTGGCCCGACGATACTACGGCCCGATGCATTGCGAGTGGATAGCGACAAGCTCGTGAACGGAAACAGCATTCGCAGGATCTGTGGGAAGCCGGCCCCCGCCTCTCCAGGGAAGACCCAAGCTCGTCACTCCGCACACGTCGCCGCCTCGTTTCGATCCAACCGATCCGGCAGGAAGTGCAGGACAATTGATCAAGGGGATTCATCGGGCCTAGCGTCACCCGCATCTGTCGGAACAGGCCCAGCTCTGTTGTGTTAGGTTTTTGCAGTCATGAGAACCGCCGGGCCTACTCCGGCGTGCGCTCGCGGCGAAGATCACGGAGGGCTGCTGTGGCTGGCGACGTCGAACTATCCCGTCGAGGTGTTCTCATGGTCGGATCGGCAACCGCAGCGCTGACCGCCGTCTCGTCGGCGGACGCCCAGGCTCCGCTGTCCGAGCCCGCTCCCACGCTGATGAGCGTCAGCCTCGAGGTCAACGGCGCTTCCCAGAGCCTCGAGATCGACACCCGCACCACGCTCCTGGATCTCCTGCGCGAGCACCTACATCTGACGGGCACCAAGAAGGGCTGCGACCACGGTCAGTGCGGCGCCTGCACCGTCATCGTCGACGGACAGCGCATCAACGCCTGCCTCAGTCTGGCGGTGATGAACGAAGGCGCGAAGGTCACGACCATCGAGGGTCTGGGCCAGCCGGGCGATCTCCACCCGATGCAGGCGGCCTTCATCAAACATGACGGCTATCAATGCGGCTATTGCACGCCGGGCCAGATATGTTCGGCGGTCGCCGTGCTCGACGAGATCCGGGCCGGCGTCCCCAGCCATGTCTCGGCCAGTCTGATGGATCGGCCGCGGGTGACGAACGAGGAGATCCGCGAACGGATGAGCGGCAACATCTGTCGCTGCGGCGCCTATTCCAACATCGCGGAAGCCATGGCTGAAGTCGCGGGAGGTCGCGCATGAGGCCCTTCACTTACGAGCGTGTCTCGACCCCCGCCGCGGCGGCCGCCGCCGCCCTGGCCAGGCCCGGCGCCAAATTCATCGCTGGCGGGACCAACTTGCTCGACCTGATGAAGCTGGAGATCGAGACCCCGCCCCATCTCATCGATGTCGGGCCGCTCGGCCTCGATACTATTGAGGAGATGGAGGACGGCGGCCTGCGCATCGGCGCCCTGGTCACCAACACCGACCTGGCGTCGCATGATCGCGTCCGTCGCGACTACGGCGTCCTCAGCCGGGCCATCGTCGCGGGAGCCTCGGGCCAGCTTCGCAACCGAGCGACGACCGCCGGCAATCTGCTCCAGCGAACGCGGTGCCCCTATTTCTACGACACCAACCAGGCCTGCAACAAACGCAAGCCTGGCTCTGGCTGTTCGGCCATCGGCGGCGTGAGCCGCCAGCTTGCGGTCATCGGCGTCAGCGACAGCTGCATCGCGACCCACCCCAGCGACATGGCGGTGGCCATGCGTCTACTCGACGCCCGGATTGAGACGGTCACGGCGGCAGGCGAGACGAAGGTCATCCCGATCGCCGAATTTCACCGGCTCCCAGGCGACCAACCGCACATCGACACCACCCTGCCGCCGGGCGATGTGATCACGGCCGTGACCCTGCCGAGGCCGCTGGGCGGAACTCACGTCTATCGCAAGGTGCGCGACCGCGCCTCCTACGCCTTCGCCCTGGTCTCGGTGGCGGCCGTGGTCCAGTCCGACGGAACGGGGCGGGTCGCGTTCGGCGGACTGGCGCACAGGCCCTGGCGGGTCGAGACGGCCGAGGCGGCCCTGCCACGTGGGGCGACGGCGGTCGCTGATCTGGCCCTTGCCGGCGCCCAGGCGACCGAAGAGAACCGTTTCAAGGTGACCCTGGCCGAACGCACCCTTGCCGCCGCCCTCAGCGACGCGAGGCGATGAGCCGATGAAGTTCGACAGCCCTGCGGGCCCCAATCCCATCGATCAGCTGAAGGTCGTCGGCAGGCCGCTCGACCGCATCGACGGTCCGTTGAAGACGACCGGCGGCGCACCCTATGCCTATGAGCGGCACGAGGCGGCCCCCAACGCCGCCTACGGCTACATCCTCGGCAGCGCCATCGCCAAGGGCCGTATCCGCAGCCTTCGCACCGACCGCGCCCGGTCCGCGCCGGGCGTCCTCGCCGTCGTCACCGCCGAGAACGCGGGCGAGGTGGGCAAGGGCCAGTACAACACCGCCAAACTGTTGGGCGGGCCCGAGATCCAGCACTATCACCAGGCGATCGCCGTCGTGGTCGCCGAGACCTTCGAACAGGCGTGCTCGGCCGCCCAGCTCGTCCAGGTGGACTATGCGGCGACCGCCGGCGCCTTCGATCTGGAGGCGGCGAAAGGCAGCGCCATCAAGCCGGAATCCGACGATCCGGGCAGCGCGCCGGACTCTGCGCACGGGGATTTCGATGGGGCCTTCGCCGCGGCTCCTGTGACCCTGGACCAGACCTACACGACCCCCGACCACAGCCATGCGATGATGGAGCCGCATTCGACCACCGCGTCCTGGGCCGGCGACAAGCTGACCCTGTGGACCTCCAATCAGATGATCGCCTGGTCGAAGGGCGACATCGCCAAGACCTTCGGCCTCAAGCCCGAAAACGTGCGGCTGGATTCGCCCTATATCGGCGGCGGTTTCGGCGGGAAGCTGTTCGTGCGCGCCGACGCCGTGATGGCGGCCCTGGGATCGCGGGCGATCGACGGACGGCCGGTCAAGGTTGCCCTGCAGCGGCCCCTAGTGATCAACAACGCCACCCACCGTCCGGCGACGATCCAGCGGATCCGCATCGGCACGGAACGGGACGGCCGCATCACCGCGATCGGTCATCAAAGCTGGTCGGGCGATTTGCCGGGCGGAGGCCTGGAGACCGCCGCCGCCCAGACCAAGCTGCTCTACGCGGGCGCCAATCGGATGACGGCGATGCGGCTGGCGACGCTCGACCTCCCGGAAGGCAACGCCATGCGTGCTCCGGGCGAGGCGCCCGGCCTGATGGCGCTCGAGATCGCCATGGACGAAATGGCCGAGACGCTCGGCATGGATCCCGTCGAGTTCCGCATCCTGAACGACACCCAGGTCGATCCCGAGAAGCCGGAACGACCCTTCTCGAGCCGGCGTTTCGTCGAGTGCCTACGCACGGGCGCGGACCGTTTCGGCTGGTCACGGCGCAACCCGACCCCGGGGGCCATCCGGGACGGCGATCATCTGATCGGGGTCGGCATGGCGGCCGGCTTCCGCAACAACCTTCTGATGAAGTCGGCGGCGCGTGTCCGCCTGAACGGCGACGGCGTGATCATCGTCGAGACCGATATGACCGACATCGGCACCGGGACCTACACCATCCTGGCGCAGACCGCGGCCGAAACGATGGGCGTCACGATCGACAAGATCATCGTCCGCCTGGGCGATTCCGACTTCCCGGCATCGGCGGGATCGGGCGGTCAGTGGGGGGCGAACAACTCCACGTCCGGCGTCTATGCCGCCTGCATGAAGCTGCGCGAGCAGGTAACCGAAAGGCTCGGTTACCCGGCCGATGCGACCTTCTCGGACGGCCGTGTCCGCTCGGGCCGCCGCAGCGCGACCCTGGCCTCCGCAGCGGCGGACAGCACCATCGTCGTCGAGGATTTCATCGAATACGGCGACCTCGACAAACAATATCAGCAGTCCACCTTCGCCGGGCATTTCGTCGAGGTGGCGGTCGACGCCTATACAGGCGAAACCCGCATCCGTCGTATGCTCGCCGTCTGCGCCGCAGGCCGTATCCTGAACCCCAAGACCGCGCGCAGCCAGGTGATCGGCGCCATGACGATGGGCGTGGGCGCGGCCCTGATGGAGGAGCTCGCCGTCGACACGCGGCGAGGCTTCTTCGTCAACCACGACCTGGCGGGTTACGAAGTGCCGGTCCATGCCGACATCCCCCATCAGGACGTGATCTTCATCGACGAGGTGGACGACAAGTCTTCTCCAATGAAGGCCAAGGGCGTCGGCGAGCTGGGGATATGCGGCGTGGCCGCCGCCATCGCGAACGCGGTCTACAATGCGACGGGGGTCAGGGTCCGAGACTATCCGATCACGCTCGACAAGCACATCGACCGACTGCCTGCCATCACGCCAGGACCCTCAATCCCCGTGTGATAGTCGCCACGGCAAGAGGCGAGCGATGGCGTGGTTGCGGGGAGCAAGCCGCGCCATGGCTGGCCCTCCATCCGTCATGATCCAATCAAACGCAACTTCAGGTCATCCAATAGCCAGCGGCCGGCAGGCCCCAAGGGTCGGTCCCGCATGTGGGCGGCGTAGATAGTGAGGTCTTCGCGGGCGCCGTCATCGGCGATCTCAAGGCGGACCAGCCTGCCCTCCGCCAATAGCTGTACGATCAGATGCTCGGGCATGCGGCACCAGCCGAAGCCGGCGAGTAACATATCCAGGCGACGCTGGAGATCCACGAAACGCCAGAGACGCGCGCTGGCCAGTCCGTAGGCCGGCCCTGTGGTGTCGACCGGGTCCGACAGGACCAGTTGGATGTGCGGCTCGAGATCCGCCCGGGTGATGGGCCGATCCAGGCGAGCAAGCAGATGGTCAGGCACGGCCACCGGGACAAGCTTGACGCTGAGCAGCGGCAGGGCGGCGATATCGTCCGGCGGCGCAGGCAGCAGAAGACAGATGGCGAGGGCCGCGGAACCCTGGCGCAATCGCCGCTCCGCCCCGCCCAACCCCTCCGTCGAAAAGCTGACGGGCAAGTCGGGATAGGTGTCGCGAAGCGCCCGCAGGCTCTCGATCAGAGGGCCGGATGGCACGAGCGGATCGATGGCCAGCGCCAGTTCCGGCTCCAACCCTGCGCGGGTGTTCGCCGCCACGGCCTCGAACCGCGCGGCGCTCGCCAGCACCATCCGGGCCTGTTCGACCAGAAGCCGTCCGATCTCGGTCAACCGGGGGCGATGACCACTGCGGTCGAACAGCTGGACGCCCTGGGTCGCTTCCAGGCCGGCCACGGCCTGGCTTATGGCCGACTGGGCGCGACCGATCCGGCGTCCGGCGGCCGAGAAGCTGCCGGTGTCAGCGATCGCGACGAGCACGCGCAGCTGATCGAGGGAGAGGTTTCCGATCATGATCCATCATCCAATGTGATGGACATCATCATAACTTCATCGCTCCCGCAAGGGGATTGTCTGCCCTATCTCCCTTGGCATGCAACCGACCTTTTCATCAATCCCGGCGGCGGACCGTGCTTCTTCCTTGAGCCCGGTCCGATGCGCTCAATCTGGCGCGAGTTGGAGGATTACCTGCGGGGGTTCGCTGGAGCGCTACCGGAACGCCCTCGCGCCATCCTCGTCATTTCCGGCCACTGGGCAGCCGCCCAACCGACGGTCAACATCGGCGCCGCACCGCCACAGCTCTACGACTATGGCGGCTTCCCGGACTACACCTACCGCCTGCAATGGCCCGCGCCCGGCTCGCCCCGGCTGGCGGCCGAGGTTCGCGAACGGCTGGCTGCGGCGGGAATCGCCAGCGCGTCCGACGACCAGCGCGGCTGGGACCACGGCGTTTTCGTGCCCTTCAAGGTGATGTTCCCGCAGGCCGACATCCCCGTGGTGCAGTTGTCGTTGCAGCAGGGTCTGGACCCCGCGACCCATCTCGCCATCGGGCGGGCGCTGACCTCGCTGCGCCGGGACGGCGCGCTGATCATCGGCAGCGGCCAGACCTATCACAACATGTGCGGCTTCGGCGGCGGTCAGGGGCCTGATCCGGCGGCGGAGGCCTTCGACGCCTGGCTGCGCGAGACGATGGTCGATCCGTCCCGGCGCGACGAGGCCCTCTTCGCCTGGGAACAGGCGCCCGGCGCCCGCGGGGCGCAGCCGCACGAAGATCATCTGCTGCCGCTGATGGTCGCCGCCGGCGCGGCGTCGGGCGAGCCCGGCCAGGTCGCCTTCTACGGCCACGTGCTCGGCAAGCCGATTTCCGGCTTCCGCTTCGGCTGATCCTTCCTCTTTTCAAAGGACAATCCCATGACCCGACTGCTTGTCATTGAGACCAGCCCCCGTGGCGACCACTCGATCTCGCGCAATCTCACCCGCCGCTTCGTCGCAGGGTGGCAGACCGCCCAACCTGACGGAGAGGTCGTCGTCCGCGACCTGATGGAGACCGACCTGCCGTTCGTGACCGCCCCCTGGCTCCAAGCCTATTTCACGGCGGCCGAGCAGCAGTCACCGGAGATGAAAGAGGCTCTGAGCCTGTCTGACGAACTGGTGGCCGAACTGATCGCCGCCGATCATGTCGTCATCGCCGCGCCGGTCTATAACTACAATGTCCCCGCCGTGCTGAAGGCCTGGATCGACCACATTGTGCGAAAGGGGCTGACGCTCGGCTTCGACGGCCAGGGCCTGTTGCACGGCAAGACCGCCACCGTCCTGATGGCGTCCGGAGGGATTTATACGGAAGGTTCGCCGATCCGGGATCGCGACATCGCCACCCAGTACCTGCGGCTGATCCTGAAGGTCATTGGCATCACTGACGTCACAGTCATAGCCGCGGGCGGCGCCAAGGTGGTCGATCTGGGCGAGGTGACGCGCGAGGACTTCCTCCAGCGCTTTGATCCAGAGATCGATCGCGCGGCCGCGTAGTGTGGCGCATCCGGGGGCGCCAAGGTCCGGAATCAGATATCCTCACCGTCTGAGAGCAGTTGGTTGCTTATTTTCATCGCGATAAGTATTACAATAGCGTACGGACATAGTTTCCATACCTAAGCTGTTCTTAAATATTGAATTGCACTGGATCGGCAACTGCCACTACCATACGTGAAAGGCATATTTTAATTCGGGCCCCTTGATAAGCTTGGTCTTGCGCAGCCAAGCTACCGGGCCGACTGTCGCTCTAGCGGCAAAAGGGAAGCGACGTATGGAATCCATCGGGCGCGATTTGCGCGAGATGCAACGCGTTCCCCTTTCGGCGACGCACGTCGCGGCGTTGCTGGCTGTCGGCACGGTCCGTCGCTATCCTGCCGGCACGTTCGTCGCGCGTGCCGGGGAACCCGCCAACCGCTTCGTCTATGTCGAAGACGGCGAGATCGAGGTCGTGAATGCCTTCACGGACGGGCGCCATATCGCATCCACTCTCGGGCCAACCCAGTTCATGGCGGAAATTTCGTTCCTGAACGGCGGCAACTGGTTGATGCCAATGCGAGCCGTGACCGACACGACCGTGATCGAGGTGCCGCGCACGGACATGCTGCGATTGATGTCCGAAGTCCCGGAAATGTCCGACATCGTCATCACCGTGCTGGCGGCGCGGCGGCGCCAGCAAGTCGACAGACGTTACGGCACGCTTGTTCTGATCGGCGAGGAAGAGGACCGGGCGGTGCGCCGGATTGCGGATTTCGCCAGCCGTAACCGTCTGCCGTACATGTCGTACGCGCTCGGGAGCCCGGAGGCGGTGGATGTCGCCGCGAGCTGTTCGGTTTCACCGTACGAGCCAGCGGTAATCTTCGGCCGCGATGTGGTTGTCCCCGACCCGACTCCCGACAAGGTCGCCCGCTTGCTCGGCCTCAACCACGATCTCATCGACGATGAGGCCTTCGACGTCCTGATCGTTGGCGGGGGGCCCGCAGGCGTGTCAGCAGGCGTCTACGCCGGCGCTGAAGGGCTTCGTGCACTGGTGATCGAGGATGTAGCGATCGGAGGGCAGGCGGGCACGTCGAGCCGGATCGAAAACTACATGGGCTTCCCAACTGGAATCTCTGGCGCCGATCTGGTGTGGCGCGGCGAGGTCCAGGCGATGAAGTTCGGCACGCGTTTCGCAATGCCGCGGCGGGTGGTGAAACTGGAACGGCTGGAAGACAGGACGTTCTGCGCCACGTTCGATAACGAACAGCGGGTCCGGGGGCGGGCCGTCGTGGTGGCGACCGGTGTCCAGTATCGCCGGCTTCCAATCGATCGGCTCGAAGCCTTCGAAGGGACGGGTGTCTATTACGCGGCGACCGAAAGCGAGGCGCGCTATTGCCGGGACACCGAAGCGATCATCATTGGTGGCGGCAACTCCGCGGGCCAGGCTGCGATGTTTCTTAGCCGAACGGCGAAGCATGTCCGCGTTCTGGTTCGCGGGAACTCGCTTGCGTCGTCGATGTCGAGCTATCTGTCCAGCCGGCTGAATGCAGATCCAGCAATCACAATAGAATACGGGACGGAAGTCAGCGCCCTTCACGGCGCGGACAAGCTCAAGGCAGTCACGATACGCGACGTGCATGACGGCGCGACCCGCATGATCGATTCCTGTGCGCTTTTCGTGATGGTCGGCGCGGCTCCCAACACGGCTTGGCTCTCGGGGCTTGTCGACCTTGACCCCCGCGGCTTTGTCCTGACCGGGGAACAGGTCGGGGGTCGCTCGCCCTATGAAACCTCGCAAGTCGGCATCTTCGCGGTGGGGGATGTCCGCGCGAGCTCCGTAAAGCGGGTCGCATCGTCAGTGGGCGAGGGCTCTGTCGTGATCTCCAAGGTCTGGGATCATGTTCGCACGTGAATCTGACCATGCAGTCCCCCCTTCTCCTTTCGGCGGCCATCCTTCCGACCGCAGTCGAAAACAGGCTCCGCGCCATCGTTCAAGGCGCTTCCACCTGACCGATCATCTCATCAATCGCTCACAACAGCCCGAAGGATTCCAGTCATGAAGATCGGTGTGATCGGCCTCGGCCGCATGGGCGCCAACATCGCCCGCCGACTGATGCGCGGCGGGCACGAGGTGGTGGTCCACAACCGCTCGCCCGAACCGGTCCAGGAACTCGCCAGGGAAGGCGCCGTCGCCTCGGTCGACTTCAAGGATATGCAGGCCAAGCTCGGGGAGAAGGCGATCTACTGGGTCATGCTGCCGGCCGGCGCCCTCACCGAAGAAACGATCGACGAGATCGCGAGCATCGCCAGACCCGGCGACATCCTCATCGATGGCGGCAACAGCTACTACAAGGACGACATCCGTCGGGCGAAGGCGCTGCGCGAGAAGCGGCTCGAGTACGTCGACATCGGCGTCTCCGGCGGTGTCTGGGGCCTGCAGCGCGGCTATTGCATGATGATCGGGGGAGACGCAGAGGTCGTCAGAGCTCTCGAGCCGATTTTCGAGACGCTTGCTCCCGGCTATGGCGACATCGTTCGCACAACGGGTCGCGACGCCCCTGATGACCGGGCCGAGAAGGGCTACATCCACGCGGGCTCGGCCGGCGCCGGCCACTTTGTGAAGATGGTCCACAACGGCATCGAGTACGGGTTGATGCAGGCCTATGCCGAGGGTTTCGACATCCTGAAGAACAAGGATTCTCAGCGTCTGCCGGAGGATGAGCGTTTCACCCTGTACCTGCCCGACATCGCCGAGGTCTGGCGGCGCGGCAGCGTGATCAGCTCCTGGCTCCTGGACCTCAGTGCTTCGGCCCTGGCCAGGGACCAGTCGCTGGAGCAGTTCACCGGCAAGGTGGCCGACAGTGGGGAGGGCCGCTGGACCATCGAGGCGGCGATGGAAGAGGCCGTGCCCGCCAATGTTCTCTCTGCCGCCTTGTATGCCCGCTATCGCTCACGCAGCGAGAACACCTACGGCGACAGGTTGCTGTCGGCCATGCGCTTCGGGTTCGGCGGCCACGTCGAAATGCCGCAGTGATCGAGGACCGCCCTAGTCGATACGGCAAACGCATCCGCAATCTTCCGCCAGAGATCCTTCTTGGGCTGGAGGTCTGCGAAGGCCGGGCCGCGCCATTGTCCGCCCAAGGCCAGTGGCGTGCGGGCAGACAAGATCCGGGCTCGTTGCCGGCAGGCAGACGACGCTTTTGCCGAGTGTGACCTTGTCCGCCAATTTTCAGGAATGGCGGGTAGGATCGAACAGAGTGAACTGAAGGGACGACGATATGGCCTTGCTCGACGACATCAAAGCGGACCAACTGGCGGCCCGCAAGGCGGGCGACCGCCTGAAGGCTGACCTGCTCACCACATTGATCGGCGAAGCGACCCAGATCACGACCGAGGAATTCAAGCGCGGCGTGACGCAGGTCACGGACGAGAAGGTTATCGCAACCGTCGCGAAGTTCTTGAAGAACATCAAACTGACGCTGGAAAACCTCGCGACCGAACGCGCGCGTCTGACGGAAGTCGGTGGCGATGTGTCGAAGGTGGACGGGCGGGTCAAGGCGGCTGAGACCGAACTGGCGATCCTGTCCGCCTATGGTCCAAGACAGATGACGGACTCTGAACTGCGCGAGGCCATCAATGCCTTTCGGACCAGCAACCCCGACGCCAACGTCGGGACGATCATGGCCCACCTGAAGACCAGCTTCGGCGGCCAGTATGACGGCAAAACGGCCAGCGCCTTGGCCAAGGCCTGAATTGAGAACAACTACGCAGTCGCGCGGCAGGACGGCCAAGCGGCGCTTTGTTCATTGGCGGATAGTTGCTGAAAGCCTGTCGCGATCATGACCGAGCTCACGCAGTTCCAGGTGTCCCGGTCGGACGACGTCGCGCTTTACCACGCCGTCCGCGATCGCATGACCGGACTGGCCGCGGGTCTCTCGGCCGAGGACCTCGCCGCCCAACCCATGGCCGACGCCAGCCCCGGCAAATGGCATCTGGCCCATACGAGCTGGTTCTTCGAGGCGATGATCCTCGCCAGCGAACCGGGCTACCAGCCGGTCGATCCACGCTTCCAGCGGCTGTTCAACTCCTACTACGACGCCCTCGGCGACCGGGTGGACCGGCACGAGCGAGGCCTGATGACCCGCCCGAACCTCGACGACGTGCTCGCCTACCGCCGAGAGATCGACCGCCGCATGGTCGATCGCCTGTCACGCGGTCTGACGTCGGGCGCCGAAAGCTATCTGTTCGTGCTTGGCCTGCATCACGACCAGCAGCATCAGGAACTGTTCCTGATGGACCTGCTCAATCTGTTCTCGCGCTCGCCGCTGGACTCTGCCGCCTTTGCCGTCGAGCCGCGTGAGGCTCCCGTCGATCCATCCGTCGGCGGTGTGACCCGCTTCAACGGTGGTCTCGTCACCATTGGCCATGACGGCGCGAGCTTCGCCTTCGACAACGAGGGTCCGGCGCACCAGACCTTCCTGCGGCCCTTCGCCCTCGCCAACGATCTCGTTACCAACGGCGACTGGATTCGCTTCATTGAGGACGGCGGCTATTCGCGCCCCGAGTTCTGGCTCGCCGACGGCTGGGCCACGGTCAAGGCCGAGCACTGGACGGCGCCTCTGTACTGGCATGCAGAGAAGGGGGGCTGGTCCGTCTTCGGCCTCGCCGGCGCCGCGCCAGTCGACCTGACCGCACCCGTTCGTCACGTCAGTCACTACGAGGCGGACGCCTATGCCCACTGGGCCGGCAAGCGCCTGCCGACCGAGTCCGAGTGGGAATACGCTGCCGTCACAAACGCTGCGCCGTTCTCGAACCTGTTCGACGAGGTCTGGCAGCACACCGCCAGCGCCTACGTCGCCTATCCGGGGTTCCGCCCGACCGACGGCACGGCGTCCGAGTACAACGGCAAGTTCATGGCCAATCAGATGGTCCTGCGCGGCTCCTGCTTCGCCACGCCGCCGGGTCACGCCCGCGCGACCTATCGCAATTTCTTTTATCCGCATCAAAGGTGGGCCTTCATGGGCGTGAGACTGGCCGAGGACGTCTCGCTGACGACCATATCGATCGACGTGGCCGCGACAGGAGAGGGCGCCAAGGTCGCGCGCTTCCGCGCCGAACTCATCACTGGCCTGTCGCAGCCCCAGAAGGCGGTCTCGCCGAAATGGTTCTACGACGCCGAGGGCTCGCGTCTGTTCGAGGACATCACGCGCCTGCCGGAATACTATCCCACGCGACAAGAAGCTTCGCTGCTCAAGGCGCTCGCGCCGCGCCTGACGCAGGATTTTGGCGACGACGCCGTGCTCGTCGAGTTCGGATCGGGCGCCAGCGAGAAGACCCGCATCCTGCTTGACGCCGCCCCGACCCTATCGACCTACATCCCCATCGACATTAGCCCCGACGCGCTGAACGAGGCGGCGGAGCGGATCACCGCGGCCTATCCGTCCATCGAGGTCGTGCCCGTCGTCGGCGACTTCCTCAACCTGCCTGAG